>JACCDJ010822942.1_pt1 | contig 46566 bp, 41 predicted proteins | sample 7444481 | NCBI WGS metagenome assembly JACCDJ01 (sample SAMN15323435, study PRJNA562643) | freshwater metagenome | isolation source: river surface water | place: USA:Blue River Watershed | collected 2017-08-15
ATGACGGCGCGCCGGCGCAACATGGCCGAACACAGCATCGAGGTGGTGGGCGCGCAGCTGCGGGCCATGATGCCCTGGATCGCCAAGAACAAGCTGGTCGACCAGACCCGCAACTGAGATCGCCCTGCGACTGGAGAAGCCGCCTGCGGGCGGCTTTTTCATGGGGGGTAAGCCTTGGTTACACTGCCCGCATGCACGACGGACTCGATACCCAACCCCTCGCTGACCCGGATGGCGGGACGCCCCCCAAGCGTCCCAAGGGTATCTATGTCCTGCCAAACCTCTTCACCCTCGCGGCTCTGTTTGGAGGGTTCTACGCGGTCGTGATGGCGATGAACAACCGCTTCGACCTTGCGGCCCTGGGCGTCTTCAGCGCCATGGTCCTGGACAGCCTGGACGGGCGGGTGGCCCGTATGACCAACACCCAGAGCGCCTTCGGCGAGCAGATGGACTCGCTGTCGGACATGGTGTCCTTTGGCGCCGCGCCGGCGTTGATCGCCTACGAATGGTCCCTCAAGGGCCTGGGCCGCTGGGGCTGGATCGCCGCCTTCGTCTATTGCGCCTGCGCCGCATTGCGCCTGGCCCGCTTCAACGTCAACACCGCGGTGGTGGACAAGCGCTATTTCCAGGGCCTGCCGTCCCCGGCCGCCGCCGCCCTGGTCACCGGCTTCATCTGGCTGGTGAACGACTACGGCGTGGCCGGCAACGAGGTGCCCTGGCTGATGTTTGCATTCGCCCTGTACGCCGGCCTGACCATGGTCACCAACGTGCCGTTCTACAGCTTCAAGGACGTCTCCATGAAGAAGTCCGTGCCCTTTGCCGTGATCGTGCTGCTGGCGCTGGTGATCGCGGTGATCAACATCCACCCGCCGGCGGTGCTGTTCGGGCTGTTTGTGCTGTACGGGCTCTCCGGCTACGTCCTGTATGGGTGGCGGCGCCTGAAGGGCCAACCCACCAGCATGATCAGCACGTCCACCGACGAGCCCGACGAGGCCGGCTTGCACAAGTGATGCCCGGCTGTGTTACAGTCCCGTACATGAACCGCAACGCGCTGGCCCTACTTCTATCCTCCCACGGGCGGAGTTGGTAGCGTTCGCGCAAAACCCCCTCACGGCCCGTGTGCATCCGCAACGGGCCGTTTTGTTTTGGGTGCCCGGGTCTTGAATTCAATGAAAGCTTGAGGAGTTCTCCATGGCAGACAAACTGATCATCTTCGACACCACCTTGCGTGACGGCGAGCAATCTCCGGGTGCGTCCATGACCCGGGACGAGAAGCTGCGGATCGCCCGCCAGCTCGAGCGACTGAAGGTCGATGTGATCGAGGCTGGTTTTGCGGCCAGCTCCAATGGTGATTTCGAGGCGGTGCAGGCGATCGCGCGGGTGATCAAAGACTCCACGGTGTGCTCGCTCTCGCGGGCCAATGACCGCGACATCGCGCGCGCCGCAGAAGCGATCCAGGACGCAGCCCGCGGGCGCATCCACACCTTCATCGCCACCTCGCCGCTGCACATGGAAAAGAAGCTGCGCATGACCCCCGAGCAGGTCCTGGAGCAGGCCAGGCAGTCGGTGCGCTTTGCCCGCAACCTGTGCGGTGACATCGAGTTCTCGCCCGAGGACGGCTACCGCAGCGAGATGGACTTCCTGTGCCGCGTGCTCGAGGCTGTGATCGCCGAGGGGGCCACCACCATCAACGTGCCGGACACCGTGGGCTACGCGGTGCCCGAGCTCTATGGCGAGTTCATCCGCACCCTGCGTGAGCGCGTGCCCAACTCCGACAAGGCGATCTGGTCGGTGCATTGCCACAACGACCTGGGCATGGCGGTGGCCAACTCGCTGGCCGGTGTGAAGATCGGCGGCGCGCGCCAGGTCGAATGCACCATCAACGGCCTGGGCGAGCGCGCGGGCAACTGCTCGCTCGAGGAAATCGTGATGGCGGTCAAGACCCGCAAGGACTACTTCGGTCTGGAGCTGGGCATCGACACCCAGCACATCGTGGCGGCCAGTCGCATGGTGAGCCAGACCACCGGCTTCGTGGTGCAGCCCAACAAGGCCGTGGTGGGGGCCAATGCCTTCGCGCACGCCAGCGGCATCCACCAGGACGGCGTGCTCAAGGCCCGCGACACCTACGAGATCATGCGTGCCGAGGACGTGGGCTGGACGGCCAACAAGATCGTGCTGGGCAAGCTCTCGGGCCGCAACGCCTTCAAGCAGCGCCTGCAGGAGCTGGGCGTGGCCATGGAGAGCGAAGCCGACATCAATGCCGCCTTCACCCGCTTCAAGGAGCTGGCCGACCGCAAGAGCGAGATCTTCGACGAGGACATCCTGGCGCTGGTCAGCAGCGACGGGGTGCCCGGCGCCCAGGAGTCCTATGGGTTTGTGTCGCTTTCGCAACACAGCGAGACCGGCGAACGCCCGCATGCCGCGGTCGTGTTCACCGTCGACGGCCGCGAAATCCGGGGCGAATCCGATGGCAACGGACCGGTCGACGCGTCCCTCAAGGCCATCGAGAGCCACGTCAAGAGCGGGGCCGAGATGGTGCTGTATTCGGTCAACGCCATCAGCGGCTCCACCGAGAGCCAGGGCGAGGTGACGGTACGGCTGCAGAACGCGGGCCGGGTGGTCAATGGCGTGGGAGCCGACCCCGACATCGTGGTCGCTTCCGCGAAGGCTTATCTGAGCGCTCTCAATAAGTTACAAAGTAAAGCTGATCGGGTGGCTGCACAAGGCTAGTGGCACTCTCTATAATTCGATGACCGGCTGAGGTATCTGGCCTAAGTCATTGAATTCGCGTGACTTTTCGGGCATGCGGCAGGCGCGGATGATGAATTTGCCCTGCTTTGTAAAAAAGTGCACACTCTTGCCCCTGAAGGGGATGGATTGGAATGAACAAATCCTTGCATCGTTTGCTACCCGTGATCGCCAGCCTGGTGCTGGCGGGCGTCGCGGCGCCGGCACTGGCCCAAGCCTCCAGCGCGCCCGCTCGCAAGGCAGCTCCCGCCCCCGTCAAGGCCCCTCAGAAGGCGGCGCAGAAGTCCAGCCCCAAGAAGGTGGCGCGCAAGGGCCGCGCGCCTGTCGTGGCCGCAGCCCCTCCCAAGCCGTCCTACGGCCACCTGGCGGGCCTGCATGACACTCCGGACGAACTCGACCTGCGCTCCAGCGTGGCCCTGGTGATCGACCAGGAGACCAACGAGGTCCTGTTCCAGAAGAACCAGACCGCGGTGGTGCCGATTGCCTCGCTGACCAAGCTCATGACCGGCGTCATCATCAGCGAGGCCAAGCTGCCCATGGACGAGGTGATCACCATCACCCAGGACGATGTGGACACCGAGAAGGGCAGCGGCTCGCGCCTGCGCGTGGGCACGCGCCTGACCCGAGGCGAGGCCCTGCACCTGGCCCTGATGTCCAGTGAAAACCGTGCCGCCCATGCCCTGGGGCGCACCCATCCGGAGGGGATGGCCGCCTTCGTGGCCATGATGAACGCCAAGGCCCAGGGCCTGGGCATGCATGCCACCACCTTCGTCGAGCCCACCGGCCTGTCCAGTCGCAACCAGTCCAACGCACACGACCTGGCCCTGCTGGTCAAGGCAGCCTCCGACGACGCGACCCTGCGTGACTTCTCCACGTCGCCGGGCTACCAGCTGGCGATGGGCAAGCGTACCCTCCAGTACAACAACACCAACCGACTGGTGAAGCACCCCGAGTGGGACATCGGCCTGCAAAAGACCGGCTACATCTCTGAAGCCGGTCAGTGCCTGGTGATGCAGGCCCGGGTGGCCGGGCGCAAACTGATCATGGTCTTCCTGGATTCAGCCGGCAAACTGAGCCGGATTGCCGACGCCGAGCGTGTCCGCCGCTGGGTCGAAACGCGCGGCGGCCCGGCCGGCCCCCGCCCCTTCAGCAGCTGAGTCAGCAGGCGCCGCTCAAGCGGCGTGATGGCCCAGGGCGACGGAAATGTCCTGGGCCGTCGCCTGCAGCTTGGGCAGCCAGCCCTCATCCAGCCGGTCGGCAGGGGCCGAGATCGACAGGCCCGCCACCAGACGGTTCTGGTCGTCGTAGATCCCGGCGGCCATGCATCGCACCCCCAGCTCCAGTTCCTCGTTGTCGCGGGCAATGCCGTATTGGCGCGCCTTGGACAGTTCGCGCTCCAGCGCGGGCAGCTGGGTGATGCTGTTGCGGGTGTGGCCAGCCAGGCCGGTGCGGGTGGCATAGGCCCGAACCCGTTGCGGGTCGTCTGCGGCCAGGAACAGCTTGCCGGTGGAAGTCAGGTGCAGGGGGGCCCGCCCGCCGATCGCCCGGACCACCTGCATGCCCGAGCGCTCGCTGTAGGCCCGTTCGATATAGACGATCTCGTCGCCCTGGCGCATGGACAGGTTCACCGGCTGCTGGATCTGCTTGTGCAGCTCGCGCATGGGCGCGAGGGCGGCATCGCGCACGCTCAGCCGTCCTTTGACCAGGTTGCCCAGCTCCAGCAGGCGCATGCCCAGGCGGTAGCTGCCAGCCTCGGGCCGGTCGACGAAGCGGCCGATGGTCAGGTCGTTCAGGATGCGGTGGGTGGTGGAGGGGTGCAGGCCGGTGCGCTCGCTGATTTCCTTGAGCGGCATGGGCTCTTCTCGAGAGGCCAGCACGTCGATGAGCGCGAACATGCGCTCGATCACCTGGATGGTGGGCGTAGGGGGCGCAGCGCTCTCGGTTTTCTTCATGGGCAAAGCCTGAGGTCTGCCCGTATTTTATCTTATGAAACGCTATTGACCATCGTGGCCGTCAATCCACGTGCCGTCCTGCAACACCTCATAGGGATGGAATCGCGACTTGTAGTTCATCTTGGGGCTCTGGGCGATCCAGTACCCCAGGTAGACATGGGGCAGACCCAGCTGGCGCGCCTGTTCGATCTGCCAGAGCACGCTGTAGGTCCCGTAGCTGGCCCGGGCGTCGGGTTCGTAGAAGGTGTAGACCGCCGAGAGGCCGTCGCCCAGGACGTCCAGGATGGAGACCATGCGCAGAGGGCCTGCGGAGCCGTCCGCATCGGTCTCGCGGAATTCCACCAGGCGCGAGTTGACCCGGCTTTGCAGCAGGAACTGCGTGTACTGGTCGATGCTGTCGTGGTCCATCCCGCCGCCGCAGTGGCGGCCGGTCTGGTAGCGCAGGTACAGGTGGTAGTGCTCAGGGACAAAGCACAGCTTGAGTACCCGGGCCTGCAGATGGCCGTGCCGCGCCCAGGCGCGGCGCTGGCTGCGATCGGGCTTGAACTCGGCGGCGCGCACGCGCAGGGGCACACAGGCGCGGCAGCCGTCACAGTAGGGGCGGTAGGTGAACATGCCGCTGCGGCGAAAACCGCTGGTCACCAGCTCGGAGTAGGCGTCGTTGTGGATCAGGTGACTGGGGGTGGCCACCTGGGACCGCGCCTGCCGGCCCGGCAGATAGCTGCAGGGGTAGGGCGCCGTGGCATAGAACTGCAGCGTCTGAAGCGGGAGATCCTTGAGGTGCGTCACGCGGCGGGCTGGTGCGGCAGGAGTTCGCGCCAGTATAAGGAATCGAAGCGCCAGTCCAGCGCGGGTTCACCGGCGTGCGAAGCGACGCGTGCCACAAAGTCGCTGCGGGGAATTTCGCGGGCGCCCAGGGAGGCGAGGTGGCGCGTGTTCTGCTGGCAGTCGATCAGCTCGACGTCTTGCGCCCTGCAGAACGCGACCAGCGCCGCCAGGGCGATCTTGGAGGCGTCGGGCACACGCGTGAACATCGATTCCCCGAACACGGCCCGCCCCAGGGCCACGCCGTACAGCCCGCCGACGAGTTCGCCTCCGACCCAGGTTTCCACGCTGTAGGCGAAGCCGGCACGGTGCAGGGCCTGGTAGGCCTTCACCATCGGCGCAACGATCCAGGTGCCGTCCTGGCCCTCGCGCACGCTGCTGGCGCAGGCGGCGATGACGCGGTCGAAGGCCGTGTTGAAGCGTACCTCGCAGCGCGGGTCGGCGACGAAGCGCTGCAGGGTCTTGCGCAGGGAGCGGTGCAGGCGGAACTCGCCGGGGATCAGGACCATGCGCGGGTCGGTACTCCACCATAGGATGGGCTGACCGCGGCTGAACCAGGGAAAGATGCCCGCGCGGTAGGCGCGGCAGAGGGTGTCGGTGTCGAGTTGGCCGCCGGCGGCCAGCAGGCCGGGGGCGGGGGCGTCTGGACCCCAGGCCCGTCGGGTGTCGGGAAAGGCCTCGCCGGGTTCGAGCCAAGGCAGGGGCGGTGCGCGCCGGGTCATGGGGGCCATTATGATCGCGGGGTTTTGCCGATGAGCCGGGCCCGGCGGCCTGGTGACTCCGCGCCCGCCCGCCGGCGGCATCCCTCACCCAGAACACCACGGAGACCCTCGATGAAGAGATTCACCCTCACCCTGGCCGCGCTCGCGCTGATGGCCGCCACCGGGGCGCAAGCCCAGGCCGTGGATCCGCTGCAGGCTCGCAGCTGGGCCGCGGCCTGCGCCAACTGCCATGGCACGAACGGCAAGGCCCAGCCGGGGATGGAGTCGCTGGTCGGCCAGTCCAAGGACGACCTGGTGCGCAAGATGCAGGACTTCAAGAGCGGCCGCCGTCCGGCCACGGTGATGCACCAGCTGGCCAAGGGGTACACCGACGAGCAGATCGACGCCATCGCCGCGTACTTCGCGGCCCAGAAGAAATAAGCGGGGAGAGGCACATCATGCAACGTCGTCAATTCATCCAGGCTGCGTCGGCGGCCGGCGTTCTCGGACTCTCAGGCTGCGCCACCACAGGCAGCGGCTCGGGGCCGCACGTGGTCGTCGTCGGTGGCGGCTATGGCGGTGCGACCGCGGCCAAGTACCTGCGCATGTGGTCGGACTACGGGATCCGCGTGACGCTGGTCGAACCCAGCGAGGCCTTCGTGTCCTGCCCGATCTCCAACCTGGTGATCGGTGGCAGCAAGACCCTGGCCGATGTCACCAGCCCCTACGACGGCCTGACCGGCCGCCATGGCGTGCGCATGGTGCGTGACCGCGTGACCACCATCGACCCGGACAAGCGCCTGGTCACGCTGGCTGGCGGCACGCAGCTGGCCTACGACCGCCTGATCCTCTCGCCCGGCATCGACTTCATGCTGGAAAACCTGCCGGGCCTGAACCGCCCGGGCGCGCAGGACCAGGTGCTGCACGCCTGGAAGGCCGGCCCCCAGACGGTGGCCCTGCGCCGACAGCTGGAGGCCATGCCCGATGGCGGCGTGTTTGCGATCACCATTCCGCTGGCGCCCTACCGCTGCCCGCCCGGCCCCTACGAGCGGGCCTGCCAGGCGGCCTCGTACTTCAAGAAGGCCAAGCCGCGCAGCAAGGTCCTGATCCTGGACGAGAACGACGACGTGACGTCCAAGGGTCCCCTGTTCAAGAAGGTCTGGGCCGAGCGCTATGCCGGGATGGTGGAATACCGCGGCAAGCACAAGCTGATGGACGTGGATGTGGCCGGCCGCACCCTGAAGTTCGAGTTCAACGACGACCTCAAGGCGAACGTGCTGAACGTGATCCCGGCCATGCGCGCCGGCGACATCGCGGCGCGCACGGGACTGGCCACCGCCAACAAGCGCTGGTGCGAGGTGGACTTCCTGACCTTCGAGTCCAAGGTGGCGCCCAACATCCACGTGCTGGGCGACGCGACGCAGAGCGCGCCGGGCATGCCCAAGTCCGGCCACATGGCCAACCAGCACGGCAAGACCTGTGCGGCGGCCGTGGTGGCCCTGCTGTCCGGCCGCGCGGTCAACGCCATGCCGGTCTACAACAACACCTGCTACAGCTTCGTGAGCGACTCGGAGGTCGTGCACGTGGCCAGCGTCCACCGCTACGACGCGGCGCAAAAGACCATGGTGACGGTGCCGGGTTCCGGGGGGGTGTCGACCGCGCCCAACGAGCTCGAAGGTCATTACGCCATGGGCTGGGCCCGCAACATCTGGGCCGACACGCTGGCCTGAGCCCGATCGCGCGGCCGCCACGGGGGCGGCCCGCGACTCAGTCGACCAGCCGGTCCGTGACGACGGCGCCCAGCGCCATCGACGCCAGCGTGAGCCAGGCGGTGAGGGCGAAGACGGCGCCGCCGGTGACGATGGCGCCGACCGCGCAGCCCACGCACAGGACGGCGCCCAGGCCCATGAGCACGCCGCCGGTGAGGTAGCGGAGCATGGAGGGGCCGTCATGGAACCCTTCCAGCCGCAGCTCCCGGCCCACCAGCCCGCCGGCGAAGGCGCCCAGCACCGTGCCGGGAATCAGGCCGAATTCGAAGCCGATTTTCGGCGCGGGCGCCTGCAGCACCCGCATCAGCCATTCCGCTGCGGGCGCGCTGAAGTTCAGGCCGTGTGCCTGCAGGGGCTCGAAGGACGCCCGCGCCATGGCCTGGCTGAAGGCCCAGGCCGCGGTGACCGCCAGGCCCACCCCGAGGCCCCCGACCCAGCCCCAGGCGCGGGTCTGGCGTTCGCGCTGGCCCGTCATGAAGGCCACGGCCAGCACCAGCAGGAGCAGGCCGATGGCCAGGCCCACGCCATGCCCCACCCCCAGAGCGGACAAGAGGTGGCGCGACGGTCCGGGGTCGATGCGCCACCAGTCGGCCACGGTGGTCCGCAGCGGCATGAGCCAGCCGGAAATCGCGGCCTGCACGGCGAGCGCGAACACCAGGCCCGAGACCAGGGCACGCAGGTTGCCGTTGGCGGCCAGTACCAGCAGGCGGGCCGGGCAACCCCGGGTCAGGACCATCCCCGCGCCAAAGATCAACCCGCCCACCAGCACGCCCGAGAGGCTCGCCTGCGAGGCGATCTGTCGTACAGCCTTCACATCCAGTCCGCCGGCCAGCGCCAGGGCCTGCACGCCGGTCACGGCGACCGCGAAGGCAAGCAGCCAGACCGCGAGTTTCTCGCCCGGCACGCCGCGCCCCACCTCGATCGCCGCAGCGCGAAAGCAAAAGCGAGAACGCTGGGCAAAGAAGCCGAAGGCCAGCCCGAGGGCCAGGCCGCCCGTGGCCAGCAGCGCGGGTTCGCCCCAGCGGTCGATGAGGTCGGTCAACATCTCAGAAACAGGGTGCCGTATGGGTGGAAGACGCCGATAGTAATATGCAAGGAAGAGCTTTGCGGTGCCGTGCGAATCCGCCGGCGACAGCAGACGCGCAGACCTTCAGGAGATTTCGATGCCATCACGACGCGAGACCTTGCGCCATGCCGCGGCGCTGGCCGGCCTGCTGGCGGCCAGCGGCCTGCTGGCGCCTGCGGCGCAGGCGGCCTACAACAAGGCCGCCTTCGACGCGCGCACCGTGCAGGAGGCGCTCAAGGCCCTGGGCCCGGGTGCCCTGGTGGAGAGCCGGGACGTGGCGCTGTCGACCCTGGACATTTCCGAGAACGGCCAGGAAGTGCCGCTGGGGGTGAGCACCTCTCTGCCCGGCGTGCGCCAGCTGCTGCTGCTGGTGGAGAAGAACCCGGCGCCGCTGGTGGCGGCTTTCGGATTGACCGATGCGGTCGAAGCCAACGTCTCGATCCGCACGAAGATGAGCCAGACCTCCGACGTGTACGGCGTCGCGGTGATGGCCGATGGACGCATGCTGTTCGCGCGCAAGAACGTGCGCGTGACCGTCGGCGGCTGCGGCTGAAGCAAGGAGTACGTCATGTCCGAACCGACCCGTATCCGCGCCCAGCTCGCCGGCGACAAGGCGAACGTGCGCGTGCAGATGCGCCATGAGATGGAGTCCGGCCAGCGCAAGGACGCGTCCGGCCGCCTCATTCCCGCCTGGCATATCCAGGAAGTGACCGTGCTGCACAACGAGCGACCCGTGCTGACCGCGCAGTGGGGGCCCGGGGTCTCGAAGAACCCCTACCTGCAGTTCACGCTCAAGGGCGCGAAGGCGGGTGACCGGGTGGCGATCGTCTGGAACGACAACCGAAGCGCCTCGCGCCGCGACGAGGCGGTGGTGTCCTGAGGCCGTGACCGACACAGGCCGCTGGCAATTCTGGATCGACCGGGGCGGCACCTTCACCGACATCGTGGGGCGGCGGCCCGATGGCGCGCTGGTGACGCACAAGCTGCTGTCGGAGAACCCGGAGCAGTACCACGATGCGGCGGTCGCGGGCATTCGATACCTCCTGGGCCTGAAGGCGGGCGAGCCGGTGACCCCCGCGCAGGTGGCCTGCGTGAAGATGGGGACCACCGTGGCCACCAACGCCTTGCTCGAACGCAAGGGCGAGCCCACGTTGCTGGTCACGACGCAGGGCTTTGGCGACGCCCTGCGCATCGCCTACCAGAACCGACCGCGCCTGTTTGACCGGCGCATCGTGCTGCCCGAGCTGCTGTATCAGGCGGTGGTACAGGCGCGCGAACGTGTGGCGGTCGATGGCCAGGTGCTCACGCCACTGGATGAAGCGCACCTGCGCACCGAGCTGGCGCGCGGGCTGGCCCAAGGCCTGCGAGCCGTGGCCATCGTCTTCATGCATGGCTGGCGCCATACGGCCCATGAGGCCGCAGCGGCCCGACTCGCGCGCGAGGTGGGCTACACCCAGGTCAGCACCTCGCACCAGACCAGTCCGCTGATGAAGTTCGTGAGCCGCGGCGACACCACCGTGGTCGACGCCTACCTGTCGCCGATCCTGCGCCGCTACGTGGACCAGGTCGCCGAGCAGCTGCCCGGCGTGCCCCTGATCTTCATGCAGTCCTCGGGAGGGCTGACCGATGCCCGGGTGTTTGCCGGCAAGGACGCCATCCTCAGTGGTCCGGCCGGTGGCATCGTCGGCATGGCGCGCACGGCCCAGGGCGCGGGGCATGCACGCGTGATCGGCTTTGACATGGGGGGGACGTCCACCGACGTCTCGCATTACGCGGGGCAGTTCGAACGCGAATTCGAAACCCAGGTGGCGGGCGTGCGCATGCGCGCTCCGATGATGGCCATTCACACGGTGGCAGCGGGCGGCGGCTCGCTCCTGACCTTTGACGGGGCACGCTTTCGGGTGGGGCCCGAGAGTGCGGGGGCGAACCCGGGGCCGGCCAGCTACCGGCGGGGCGGCCCGCTGGCGGTGACCGATGCCAACGTGATGGTGGGGAAGTTGCAACCGGCGTATTTCCCGCGGGTGTTCGGTCCCCGCGCCGACGAGCCGCTGGACGCCCCAGGGGTGCGGGTGCGTTTCGAGGCCTTGGCGGCCCGGACCGGGCGCACGCCCGAGGACGTGGCCCATGGGTTCATCCAGATCGCGGTGCAGCAGATGGCCAACGCGATCAAGAAGATCTCGGTGGCCCGAGGCTACGACGTCACACGCTACACGCTGCAGTGCTTTGGCGGCGCGGGTGGCCAGCATGCCTGCCAGGTGGCCGACGCGCTGGGCATGACCCAGGTGCTGGTGCACCCGCTGGCGGGGGTGCTGTCGGCCTACGGCATGGGCCTGGCCGACCAGAGCGTGATGCGTGAGGGCTCGATCGAATGCCGGCTGGATGACGAGGCACTACCCCTGATCGAGGCGCGCCTGCAGGCCCTCGGCGCGCAGGCATGCGAGGCCCTGGCGCAATCGCCCGCGGTGACGGGGGCAGACCGTGCCTCGATCGAACTGCGCCGGCGTGTGCACCTGCGCTACGAAGGCACGGATTCGGCCCTGGTGGTGCCTGCGGGCGACAGGGCGAGCATGACCCAGGCCTTCGAGGACGCCTACCGCCAGCGCTTTGCCTTCCTGATGCCGGGCAAGGCCCTGGTGGTGGAGGCGGTGTCCGTGGAAGCGGTGTTGCCGGGCGAGGGGGCGGTGGAGCCGCAGTTGCCGCTGCATCCGCCGCGGGAGACGCCGCGTCGTGACACCGTGCAGGTGTACACCGCGTCGGTCGACGGGCAGGCGCGGTGGCAGCCAGCGGCCCTGCTGGCGCGCGAGGACCTGCGCCCGGGCGATGTCATTGACGGGCCCGCCATCATCGCCGAACGCAATGCCACCACCGTGGTGGAGCCTGGCTGGCAGGCGCGACTCACCGAGCGGGACCACCTGCTGCTGTCGCGGGTGATCCCGCGGGCCGAGCGGCATGCGGCAGGCACCCAGGCCGACCCGGTGCTGCTGGAGGTGTTCAACAACCTGTTCATGAACATCGCCGAGCAGATGGGGCTGCAGCTGCAGAACACCGCGTACTCGGTAAACATCAAGGAGCGCCTGGATTTCTCCTGCGCGCTGTTTGACGCGCAGGGCCACCTGATCGCGAACGCGCCCCACATGCCGGTGCATCTGGGCTCCATGGGCGAGAGCATCCAGGCGGTGATCCGGGACAACGCGGGCCGCATGCAGCCCGGTGACGTGTACGTGCTCAATGATCCGTACCACGGCGGCACGCACCTGCCGGACATCACGGTCATCACGCCGGTGTATCTGAAGGACTCTGAGCGACCCGTGTTCTATGTCGGCTCGCGAGGCCACCATGCCGATGTGGGGGGCGTCACGCCCGGGTCGATGCCGCCGTTCTCGACCCGCATCGAGGAGGAGGGTGTCCAGATCCAGAACTTCCGGCTGGTGGAGGGCGGGCGCCTGCGAGAGGCCGCGGTCCTGGAGCTCCTGGAAAGCGGGCCCCATCCTGCGCGCAACCCGGCGCAGAACCTGGCCGACCTGCGCGCGCAGGTGGCGGCCAATGAGAAGGGCGCGCAGGAGCTTCGGCGGATGGTGGACGAGTTCGGCCTGGAGGTGGTGCAGGCCTACATGGGCCATGTGCAGGACAACGCCGAGGAGTCCGTGCGGCGGGTGATCACGCGGCTGCGGGAGGGGCAGTTCACGCTGCCCCTGGACAACGGGGCCTGCATCCGCGTGGCGGTGCAGGTGGATCGGGCGCGTCGCAGCGCGCGGATCGACTTCACCGGTACCAGCGCACAGCTGGCGAACAACTTCAATGCCCCGCGTGCGGTGTGCATGGCGGCGGTGCTGTACGTGTTCCGGACGCTGGTGGACGATGACATCCCGCTCAATGCCGGATGCCTCAAGCCGCTGGAGGTGATCATCCCCGAGGGGTGCATGCTCAATCCGCTGCCGCCCGCTTCGGTGGTGGCGGGCAATGTGGAAACCTCGACCTGCATCACCAACGCCCTGTTTGGCGCCCTGGGGGTGATGGCCGGCAGCCAGCCGACGATGAACAACTTCACCTTCGGCAATGCGCGCCACCAGTATTACGAGACGATTGCCGGGGGCAGCGGGGCGGGCGGCGAGTTCGACGCGTCAGGGCACCTCACGGGCGGGTTTGACGGGACCGCCGTGGTGCAGACCCACATGACCAACTCACGCCTGACCGACCCGGAGGTGCTGGAGTTCCGCTTTCCGGTGAGGCTGGACAGCTATGCGATCCGCGAGGGCTCGGGCGGGGCCGGGCGCTGGCGCGGCGGCGACGGCGGGGTGCGCCGCATCCGCTTCCTGGAGCCGATGACGGCGGGCATCCTGTCCAACGGGCGGGTGTACCCGGCCTTCGGCATGGCGGGCGGCGCGCCGGGGCAGCCGGGGGTCAATCGCGTGCTGCGGGCCGACGGGCGGGTGGAGACGCTGGCGCACATCGGCCAGGTGCAGGTGCAGCCGGGCGATGTGTTCGAGATCCAGACCCCGGGCGGGGGCGGCTTCGGTGCGGGCCGGCAGGATCAGGAGACCGCACCCTGACCGTAGCGTCCTTGCAGGAGGTGACCGGCCCGAAAGCGTTCGAGGGCGTAGGGGGCCAGTGAGACATCGGTCGGCTGGCCCAGCGCCGCCTGGGCGAGGACGCGACCCACCGCCGGCGAAAGCTTGAAGCCGTGGCCCGAAAAGCCGAACCCAACGACCAGCCCGGGCACCTCGGGGATGGCGCCGAGCACCGGGTTCCAGTCCGGCGTGACGTCGTACACGCCGGTCCAGGAGGAGGCCAGTCCCGCTTCGGCAAAGGAAGGAAAGCGATCGGCGACCTGCTCGCCCAGTTCGGCCACATAGTCCATGGGGATGTCGCCCTGCTGGTTGTCCGGTGTCTCCAGGGTTTCACCCGCCGTGCCCTCGCTCACCAGCATCTGCCGGCCACCGTAGCTGCGGCAATACAGCATGCCCGGCGAGCCCAGGTCCTTGTAGACCGGCATCCCGTAGGTGTAGGCCTGCGGACCCTCCAGGGCCAGCACCCGATGCCGCTCGGGCAACAGCGGCACCTCGATGCCTGTCCAGCCCGCCAGTTCCTGAGACCAGATGTTCTGGGTGCTGATCACGCAGGGTGCCGTCTCGATGCCCTGTGAGGTGCGGACCCCCGCGACCCGTCCACCCTCGATCAGCAGTTGCTCGGCACTCACGCCTTCCCGGTAGTGCACTCCCAGCCGCCGGGCGGCCCGCGCATAGCTGGTGGCGACGAGGTAGGCATCGGCAAAGCCCGCCTGCGGCTCGAATCCGATCAGCGCTGCATCGTCAAAGCGTGCGATCGGCAGACAGGCCGCGGCGTCCTGCGCGGACAGCAGGCGTACCTCGATGCCGCGAGCCTGTTGCGAGGCCAGGGCCGCGCGCAAGGGTTCGAGCTTCGCTCCCTCGGGCGCCGCGATCAGGTAGCCGCAGGGCACCAGGCCGGCCGACGCATCCTCGTCCTGCAGGTGTTCGGCGAAGCGCTCGAACACGGACCATGAGCGCTGGGCGAGCTCGATGTTCTCGACGACCGAGTAGTGGGTGCGCAGGATGCCGCTCGATTGGGACGTGGTGCCCGCACCGATCTGCGCGCGCTCGATCACCAGCACCCGTTTGCAACCCAGGGCGGCCAGGTTCCAGGACACCGACGTGCCCACCACCCCCGCTCCGATCACGATCGCGTCCCATGCACTCACGTTGCGCTCCTTGCCATCTGCCGCCTGAAGGTTAGGCCCTGCAGCGGCAGCCGCAGCCAAGGTAGGCCGCACGTGATCATTAGCATCAGCGATCAGGAAGCCGGAGCCTGCGCGATGGACAGGAGCCCGGCGGGAATGCCCAGTTCGGCGACGACCTGGCGCTGCAAGTCGCGGGCCGCCACGCGGACCATGGCGGCGATTTCGTGCGCCAGCGGGCCCATCTCGTCGGGGCGATACACCATGTGGAAGGTGCGTGCCAGGGGCGGATAGGCCTGCCCCAGGTGATGCAGTTCGGTCAGCGGCTTGAGCTGGACCAGGCGGGCATGGTGCCGGGATTGCCACAGGCACAGGGGGGTGGTGAGGGCGATGCCCAGGTCCTCGCTCACGAGACTGAGCAGGGGATCCGTGGCGTCGAACTCGAAGGTCCGCTCGATGTCCGGGTGGTGCGCGCCCAGGTAGGCGTCCACCAGCGCACCCATCTTGGAGCGGGCGCTGTAATGCATGAAGGGTCTCAGATCCCCCAACTGCCGCAGCGAGGCGCGGGGCGGCACGGTCAGGGCGGCGGGGAGGGCAAGCAGGAACTGCTCCGAGAACAGCGGCACGCAGGCCTGACCGGGGCCGGGCCGTGGATCGTCCGTGGTGACCAGCACGTCCAACTGGTGGTTGTCGAATTGCTGCGCCAGACCCGGGTTGATGCCCGAGACGAGCCGCAGGCGCTGGACCCGCCCCGCCAGGCCCCGCACCATGTGCGGACCGATGGTGGCGGCGAAGGAGTCGACGCAGCCCAGTCGCAGCAGCGAGCGACGGGTGCGGCTCAGGGCGCGCACGGACTCGGACATCTGGCCCGCCCGCGAACGCAGGTCGCGGGCCTGCTCGTACAGCCGCTGGCCCGCCGCCGTCGGCCGCGCCGGGCGGGTCGAGCGGTCCAGGAGCGATGTGGCGAAGCTCTCTTCCAACTGGCGTATGTGCTGAGACACGCCGGCCTGCGAGATTTCCTGGCGCCGCGCGGCGGCCGAGACCGAGCCCGTCTCGACCAGCGCCACCCAGCTGGCGAGTTGCTCCCAGGAGGGAAGCGCCCCATCCATTGAATACTTTTTCATCGATCTAAAACGAGATTTCGTTTTGTTTTGCTGATACTGAGCATCACAAGGGACAACACCCTTGTCTCCAGTATCGATCACTTGGACACTGTGTTGGCACATGACGCTGGCAACACAAGAAATCCGGCGTACTTGGGTATTTTGAGCCTCCCCTTATTGCGAAGGAATGACCTGATGAAACTCAATCGACGCTTGGCTTTGATCCTGGTGGCTTCCGCTGCCGTCCTCTCGGGTGCCGCGATCGCCCAGCAGAGAGTGTTCTTTGGCATCGCCACGGGCGGTACGGGGGGAACCTACTACCCCCTGGGCGGCATGCTGGCCCAGCTGATCTCCAACAAGGCGAGCGTGGAAGGCCGCAAGATCACGGCCACGGCCGAAGCGTCGGGCGCATCGGTCGGCAACGCCAAGCTGCTCGGGACCAAGGACATCGAGTCCGCCTTCGTTGCCGCCGACATCCTGGACGCCGCCTACAACGGCAAGAACCAGTTCGCCAATGCGCCCCTGAAGAACGTGCGCGCCTTGGGCGCCCTCTATCCCGAGACGGTGCAACTGATCACGCGCGCCGATTCGGGCATCAACAGCGTGAAGGACCTCAAGGGCAAGAGCATTTCCTCCGGCGCTCCTGGTTCGGGCCAGTACCAGCTGGTGACCGACCTGCTGCGGGTCAATGGCCTTGCACGCAGCGACGTCAAGGAAGACAGCTCCTCGTTCACCCAGGCCGTGGACAAGATCAAGGACGGCAACCTGCATGCCACGCTGATCACCGCCGGCGTGCCGGTTGCAGCGGTGACGGATTTTGCGCAGAGCCATTCGCTCAAGGTGATCCCGCTGGCGGGCCCCGAGGTGGCTGCGCTGCTCAAGGAGCAGCCGTATTACACGCAGGTGCAACTGCCGGCCAACACCTACCGCGGACAGACGGCCGCCGTGCCGACGCTGGCGGTGATGGCGATCTGGGCGACACACGATGGTGTGCCCGAGAACGTGGCCTATGAGGTGACCAAGGCGCTCTACGAGAACACGGCCATCATGGGCCAGGTGCACGTGCAGGGCAAGAACATCACCCTGGGGACGGCGACTGCGGTGGCGGGTGTGCCCCTGCATCCGGGCGCGCTGCGCTATTTCAAGGAAAAAGGCGTCGCCAAGTGACAGGCCGCCAGCGCCGCGCGCTCGCGACGCTGGTCTGTCTGTCCCTCGCGTGTGTCTCCCATGCGGGCGCCTGCGAACTGGTCATGACCGAATATCGCAGCGGCCGCGCGTTGGAGCGCATCCCCCTGGATCCCTCGCAGCCGGTCATGGAGATTGCCTTCACCCATTCGGTCTTGGGAACCCCGGTCGTTGATCGCTACCGGTGGCGCGCCGAAGGTCCGGGCGCGTATGCCGAATTGATCGAGGAGCGCTTCGAGGGAGCGGGTTACGGCCTGCCCAGTGCCGCCGGACCCGGGGAGTCGCTGACGCGCGAAGCGGCCGGCTGGCGCCTGCAGCTTCGTCGCAAGGTCGATCCCTTGGTCGTGCGGCCGTTGCCCCCGCAGCGCATGCGCCTGCTCCTGGCTGGCCGGCCCGAACTTCTGCTTGGCGGCCTGACCGACCAAGCCATCCTTTTCCAGGTCCAGGGTTGCCACTGACCCGAACAACAAGAACCATGAGCGCCACCCAAGAAGAAGTCGATCGCCTGATCGAGCAGTTTGACCCTGAATCCAATTTCCGCCGCCTGGCCGGCCTGAGTGCCGGCGTGGTGCTGGTGCTGACAGCGAGCCTGTCGGCCTGGCATTACTACACCGCCGGCTTCGGCCTGCACAACGAGATCGCGCACCGCGCGATCCACCTGTCCGTGGTGCTGGGACTGTGCTTCCTGGTGTTCCCGCGCCAGCGGCGCCTGCCGGGCCCCTGGGAATGGATCGTCTCGCTGGGGCTGGTGGCCTTCTACCTGTTCATGGGGTGGAGCCTGGTGAACAACCTGGCCGAACCCGTGAGCGCGGGCGCCAAGGCGGTGTTCGCCATCGTCCTGTTGTCGATCGCCGGGCTGTCACTGCCGTTCAAGGCCTATGACGGCAGCCACCAGCGCATTCCCCTGCGTGACTGGATCTTCGGTGCGCTGGCGGCAGGCTTCTCCTTGTACCTGCTGGTGTTCTTCGAGACGATCTTCATCGAGCGGCCGGGGCAGCACACCCCGGTGGACCTGATGATGGGGGTGATCGCGATCGCGATGGTGATCGAGGCGACGCGCCGCACCATGGGAATCTTCCTGCCGCTGCTGGCCATCGTGACCATCCTGTACGGGCTGTTGGGACCGATGCTGCCCGGGGGACTGGCGCATCGCGGCTACAGCATCGGGCGCATCGTCGCCCACCTGTACAAGGGGACCGAGGGCATCTACGGCATCCCGGTGGGCGTGGTGGCGACCTTCGTCTTCCACTTCGTCCTGTTCGGGATCATGGCGCAGCTGACTGGCCTCGGGCAGTTGTTCGTGAACCTCGCGACGATCGCGGCGGGTCGCTATTCGGGCGGACCGGCCAAGGTCAGCGTGGTGTCCTCGGGCCTGTTCGGGATGATCTCGGGTTCCGCGATCGCCAACACCGTGACGACGGGGGTGATGACCATCCCGATGATGAAGAAGGTGGGTTTTTCACCGCGATTTGCGGGTGCGGTGGAGGCCTCGGCCTCGTGCGGCGGGCAGATCACGCCACCGATCATGGGCGCAGCGGCGTTCATCATGGCCGAGACGCTGGGTGTTCCCTACAACCAGTTGATCCTGATCGCGATCGTTCCAGCGATCCTGCATTACTTCGCCATTCTCTACATGGTGCACCTGGAGGCCAAGCGGCTCAAACTCACGGGTATCCCGGCCTCCGAGATTCCCTCCCTGGGCAAGGTGATGGCGAGTTCCTGGCACCTGTTCATCCCGCTGGTGGTGATGGTGACGTTGCTCCTGATGCAATACACGCCGTTCCTCGCAGCGTTCTGGGGCATCACGCTCACGGTGGCCTGCTCCTGGATACCGCGCCTGATGGGTCCTCTGGGCCAGAACATGAGCGGCATGGCCGTCGGCCCCCGTGCACTGCTGCAAGGTTTCGACATGGGCGCCAAATCGGCGCTGGGGATCGGTGCGGCCTGCGCCTGCGTGGGTTTCGTACTGGGCATCACCACGCTCACGGGCATGGGCTTCAAGTTCTCCGCCTGGGTGCTGGACCTCTCGGGCACCGCGGCCCAGGCCTTCATGGCGCTGGACCTGTATCAGTGGTTCGACCTCAAGCAGGTCACCATCCTGTTCGGGCTGATGTTCACCGCGATCGCGTGCATCGTGATGGGGGCTGGCGTTCCCACCACACCCACCTACATCATCCTGGCCGCGATCGTGGCGCCGGCGCTCGCCCAGCTGGGCGTGCCCCAGCTGGCGACGCACTTCTTTGTCTTCTACTACGGGGTGCTGGCCGATGTGACGCCGCCGGTAGCCCTGGCGGCCTTCGCGGCGGCGGGGATTGCGCGCAGCGAACCCATGCGGACCGGCATGACGGCGTTCCGCCTGTCCATGGGCAAGGTGCTGGTGCCCTTTGCCTTCGTGTACTCGCCCAGCCTGCTGCTGATCGGCTTTACCTGGTCTGGCTTCGTGCTGGCGCTGGCGTGCTCGGTCGTTGCGGTGATGGGCCTGGGGGCGGCGTATACCGGCTATGTGGCGCGGCCCGTCGGAAAGATGGCGTTCGTGCTTCTGAACGTGTTCTCGCTTTCGCTGGTGTTCGCCAATCCGTGGGTGGCCGCCGTGAGTATCCCGATCGTGCTGTTGATCCTGGCCTGGCACGCCCGGCCTGCTACGCAAGGCGAATGAGAAAAAGGGGTCGTGACTTGGTGTCACGACCCCTTGTGATGGGGGGGTCTCCAGACGTATCTGCTGGTGGCAGACACAGCATCCGGATCGCTTCAAAATCTCAATTCAAGTCGGCACCCAGGGTTTTGAAGGCGCTCTTGATCCTTGCAAAGTCAGATTCACTGACAGTGACCGGAACATCGGCCTCCCAGACGCTGCAGGGTATTCCTGCCTTCCAAAGGCTTCCGACTCTGATTTTGATTTGATTTCGCTGGTGGATCACGTCAGTGATCTCGCTCCAAGCCCCGAGAACCTTCCAGCCATTGCTTCCGCAGAGTGATCCGAAACCCTGCATGTTTCGGATTTGTGGGGAGTTCATCCACATAGGGATGTAGGACATCAAGAGTCTCTTGGCTTCGACCTCACCCATGGCGGAGTCGGCGCGTCCTTGAGGTGCGATGTAATCCGTTGTGCGAGAGCCCCTGGCGGGGGTGTTTTGTACCGTCCGCTCACACTCCGGATTTCCGAAGTCTCTGATGCAGTTTTGTTTGGCGCATTGCCAAGCGTGTTGGGTTCTGGCATCCGCGTTCTCGTCGACGACCACGCTGTACGGAACTTGTCTGCTCCTTAAGGTTCTACCTTGCTTGCAGCGAATCCGGGTGGTACCTCCGGCACTCAGTCCGTCATCGCAGGTGACGGTTCCATCGAACTCTTCGTAGGTCTCGGTCCGATACCTCAGAACCGTCACGGGCTTTTCCGGGAAGACTTGGTAGGAAGTTGCCCGGCAGCTCTGGAGGCGGGCGTCGAAATCCACCGTGGTGCAAGCTGCCAAGGTCAGGCAGGTGATCAGGATCAGGCTGAAGCGTACGGCATGGCTTGGCATGACAGAGATACTTGTCGTTGCGTCGGGACCATTATCGTTCTGACCATGAGGCCCCACCGGGGGACCTGGGGGGCACCCTCTGTGCTTTGCGCATCGGAGGTCTTCAAGCAGCGCACATGACCTGCGCACGGTCTCTGGGCTCGACGGAAAGACCTGCTGGCGGTTTCCGCCGCAAGGGGCGGCAAGAAAGAGGTGGCTCCCCGACCTGGGCTCGAACCAGGGACCTACGGATTAACAGTCCGGCGCTCTACCGACTGAGCTATCGGGGAATCAGCCTTAGATTATAGCCAGATTCCTGCAGGGCCATCTGCGGGGCCGGCCCCTTTCAGTCGAACACCGGCGACTCCACCCCCAGCACCTTGTGCAACTTGGGCGAGGTGGTGGTGTATTGCAGGTGGATCTTGCCCTTCTCCGGAAAGACGATGGCCGCGGCGGCGAAGGCGGCCAGGGCGCACTCGTGGAAGCCCGAGAGAATCAGCTTTTTCTTGCCGGGATAGGTGTTGATGTCGCCCACCGCGAAGATGCCGGGCACGTTGGTGGAAAACTTCTCGGTGTCCACCACCAGCTGCTTGCGCTCGATGTCCAGGCCCCAGTCGGCAATGGGGCCGAGCTTGGGCGAGAGGCCGAAGAAGACCAGCACGGCGTCGGTCGGCACCACCCGGGTGACGCCGTCGCCGCCGGTGACCTTGGCGCCGACCAGCTTGCCGTCTTTTTCCTCGTAGCCGGTGACCTGGCCGACGATGAACTGCATCTCGTACTGCTCGCACAGTTCCTTCATCTTGGCCACCGAGGCGGGGGCGGCCTTGAAGCCGTCGCGCCGGTGCACCAGGATCACGCTCTCGGCCTTGTTCGGGCCTTCGGCGGTGAAATTGAGCGTCCAGTCGAGAGCGGAGTCGCCGCCGCCGACGATCAGGAGGTTCTTGCCGGCAAAGTCGGCCGGGTTCTTGACCCGGTAAAAGAGCTGGGAGCCGTCGAACTGGTCCAGGCCATCGACCTTGAGCGTGCGCGGCTCGAAGGCGCCCACGCCCGCAGCGATGAACATCGTCTTGGTCAGGAAACGCGTGCCCTTGGAGGTTTCGACCAGGAAGCGGCCGTCGGCCTGCTTGTCCACGAGCGTGACCGTCTGTCCGAGGTGGAAGGTGGCGCCAAAGGGCTCGATCTGTTTGAGCAGGGCGTCGGTCAGTTCCTTGCCGGTGCACACCGGGATGGCCGGGATGTCGTAGATCGGCTTGTCCGGGTACAGCTCGATGGGCTGGCCACCGGGGTAGGCGAGGGAATCAATGACATGGGCCTTGATCTCGAGCAGGCCCAGCTCGAAGACCTGGAACAGGCCGACCGGGCCGGCACCGACGATCACGGCATCGGTCTCGATCGGGCCGTCGTGGGCGGCGGCGGTCTGAATCACTTCGGGGTTCAACTGGGGGTCCATGGGCAGGTTCAGCGCACCAGCTCGGAGAGCTTGCCGGTCTTGTCCTTCCACTCGTCGGCATCGGGCAGGGCCGGCTTGCGCTTGGTGATGCTTTTCCAGCCGGGCGCGCGCGCGAGGTCGACGTTGAGCTTGACGAAGGCCATCTGGTCGGCCGGGACATCCTCCTCGGCGTAGATGGCATTGACCGGGCACTCGGGGATACAGACCGCGCAGTCGATGCATTCGTCCGGGTCGATCACGAGCATGTTCGGGCCTTCGCGGAAGCAGTCCACGGGGCAGACGTCCACGCAGTCGGTGTACTTGCAGCGGATACAGGATTCGGTGACGACGTGGGTCATTTTTAGGGCAGCCGAGGGGAAATCACAGATTTTAACGGTTGTGCCTCAGGCAAAAAGGGCATTACGCCGAAGGTATTGCTCCGGGCTCAGGCCGGCTCGCGCACGAGTACGGCGCCAGCGGTCTTGTGGGTGGCCGTGTCCACCAGAGCCAGGGAGCCCAGCGCCCGCGAGCGGGTGTAGGGCAGCGTGGCCAGGGGTTCCTGCAGGGCCAGTTCGACATGCCCGATGGCGTTGGGCTCGAGCGCGGTGGCGTCGGCCTCGGCCAAGGTGTGAATGTCCAGCCGGTGGACGATGCGGCTCACCTTGGCCTTGACCCAGCGATGGCCGTGCAGCGCCCAGTACACGCGGCCGGCCACCAGGGGCTCGTCGTCCAGCCAGGCGACGGTGGCCGACAGGGTGCGGGAGGGCTCGGCGGCCTCGGGGGCGAGCAGCCAGTCACCGCGCGAGACATCGACCTCGCGGTCCAGGATGATGCCGGCGCTGTGGCCGGCCTGCACCGCGCGGGGTTCGCGCACGTGGTCCAGGACCTCGGCGACGACGGCGCCCTGGCCACTGGGCAGGACCTTGACCCGCTGGCCGGGCGCGATGCTGCCGGCGGCGACGCGGCCCCAGAAGACACGGCGTCCGCGCGAGGTGTCCGCGGAGTCATGGAATTTCTCGACCCATTGCACCGGGAAGGCCAGGGCCTCCTGGGTCTCGGCCGGGGTGACGTCCAGGGTCTCGAGCACGTGCAGCAGCGAGGGACCGCCGTAGCCGCACCATCCGGGCTGGGCCGTGACCACGTTGTGGCCCTTGAGCGCAGAGATCGGGACGATGGCGCGCACCGCCACGCCCGCATCCTGGGCGAAGCGCATGAGGGCGCCGCCGATGTGGGCGAAGGCCTTGGCCGGGTCGTCAACGGCATCGAGCTTGTTCACCGCGAAGACGATGGACGGCACCCGCAGCAGGTGGGCCAGCAGGGTGTGGCGGCGGGTCTGCGGCAACAGCGCCAGGCCTGCGTTCTGCCAGGGCAGCTTGGTGGCATCGACCAGCACCACCGCGGCGTCCGCGCTGGAGGCGGCGGTGACCATGTTGCGCGTGTACTGCTCGTGGCCCGGGGCGTCGCCGATGATGAACTTGCGCGCCGGCGTGGCGAAGTAGCGGTAGGCCACATCGATGGTGATGCCCTGCTCGCGTTCGGCCGACAGGCCGTCGGTCAGGAGCGCCAGGTCGGCCTCGCCCGAGCGCGAGACGCTGGCCAGCTGGTCCTGGAGCACCGCGCGGGAGTCCAGCAGCAGGCGGCCGATCAGGGTGCTCTTGCCGTCATCGACGCTGCCGCAGGTGATGAAGCGCAGGGCGGTGGCATGGTCACCGCCGGCAGGGACCGTTGTGGGGGGGGGCGTCAAGGTGGCGATCGACATCAGAAATACCCGTCCTTCTTGCGCTTTTCCATGGAAGCATCGGAGGTCTTGTCGTCCATGCGCGTGGCGCCGCGCTCGGAGACATCGGCGGTGAGCGTCTCCAGCACCACGTCGCGCGCGTCGGCGGCGGGGCTCTCGACGGGGCAGGTACAGGTGATGTCGCCGACGGTGCGAAAGCGCACGGTGCGGGTCTGCACCACTTCGCCCTCGCGCGGCGGGGTCAGGGGCGTGACCGGGACCAGCAGGCCCTTGCGCTCGACGACCTCGCGGGGGTGGGCATAGTAGATCGAGGGCAGGGCGATGGCTTCGCGCTCGATGTACTGCCAAACGTCCAGCTCCGTCCAGTTGGAGATGGGAAAGACGCGGAAATGCTCGCCGGGCTGCAGGCGGGTGTTGAACAGGGTCCAGAGCTCGGGGCGCTGGGCCTTGGGCTGCCACTGACCGAAGCTGTCACGGTGGGAGAAGATGCGCTCCTTGGCGCGGGCCTTTTCCTCGTCGCGGCGGGCGCCGCCGATCAAGGCATCGAAGCGGAATTCCTCGATGGCCTCCAGGAGGGTGACGGACTGGTGCACGTTGCGCGATTCGCCGGGGTGGGCCAGGCGCACGGTGCCTCGCTGCATTGAATCTTCCACGCTGCGCACGATCAACTCGGCACCGAGTTCACGGGCCCGCTGGTCACGAAAGTCGGTCACTTCCGGGAAGTTGTGGCCGGTGTCGATCATCAGCAGCGGGTAGGGGATGCGGCCGCGGCCGAAGGCCTTCTCGGCGCACTTCAGGAGCACCAGAGAGTCCTTGCCACCGGAGAAGAGAAGGGTCGGCCGCTCGAAGGCGGCGGCGACCTCGCGCAGGACGAAGATGGCTTCTTCCTCCAGAGCGTCAAGGTGGCGGTTGCTCAGTTTCCCCAGGTGCTGGGGGTCGACACGGGCGTTCATGCGCTCACTCCCTCGGTTGCTTTGACATGCAGACCGCATTCCTTGGCGGCCTCGTCTTCCCACCACCAGCGTCCGGCGCGGAAGTCCTCGCCCAGGCTGATGGCGCGCGTGCAGGGGGCGCAACCGATGCTGGGATAGAACTGGTCGTGCAGGGCGTTGTAGTCCACGCCCCGGGTGGCGATGTAGTGCCAGACGTCGCCCCAGGTCCAGTCGGAGAGGGGGTTGAACTTGGCGCGGATTTCGGTGGTGTCGATGGCCGGCACCTCGGCGCGGGCGGCGGACTGCTCCCGGCGCAGCCCGGTGATCCAGGCCTTCTTCCCCTCCAGTGCGCGGGCCAGCGGCTCCATCTTGCGCAGGCCGCAGCAGGCCTTGCGCAGCGCGATGCTGCGGTACATGGCGTCCTGGCCCTCGCGGGCGACGAACTGCACGACGGCCTCTTGCGCCGGCCGGTACACCAGGACCGGCGCGCGCGAGGTGCTGCGGGTCCGCGCCAGCAGCGCCAGGGTCTCGGGGTGCAGGGCGCCGGTCTCCAGCACGAAGACCGGGATGTCCAGCGCCAGGGTGTTGATGATGTGCGTGATGACGACATCCTCGGCCCCTAGGCTGGAGGCCTGGGTGACCGGCGCAAATTCGGCAGCGGCGCGTCGCAGCAGATCCTGGGTGCGTGCGAGCTTCGCGTCGAAGTCGGCGCTGGGACGGGCGTGCAACCGCGTGGCCTGGAGCGGGGCGGACACCGCTGCGCCCGGACCCTGCAGCGGGCTCGCGTCGGCAGGGGTGTTCATGCGCCCGCCGTTTCCTTGAACCGGGGCTGCCGGGTGACTGCGTCGCCCTGGTAGTAGCGGTCGTAGCGCGCGAACTGGCGGGCCGCATGGGCCGGTTCCTGGTCGGCGCGCAGCACGGCGCTCGAAAAGCCGGTGCGCTGCATCTGCACCAGCTGGTCGATCAGCACGTCGCCGGTGGCGCGGATTTCGCCGGTGTAGCCGCGGCGGCGGCGCAGCATGAAGGCCTGGCTGAAGGCCCGGCCGTCGGCGAAGCCGGGAAAGTGCAGGTCGATGCGGGTGACGCCTTCGAGCGGGACATCTGCCACATCGACGTCGTTGGCCAGCACCAGCACGCCGGGGGCCGCTGCCGGGACGGCTGGGTCGGCGGCGGCGATGAGTTTCAGGGTGAAGTCCATCACGCCACCTCCTTCGCGGCGTCTTCGGTGGGCATGAAGCGCGCGCCGTTGGCGGCGGCCTTGAAAGGGTCCAGGCCCACGCGGCGCAGCGTGTCGATGAAGGACTCGAAGTGCTCGCCAGCGCTCACGCGCTCGCGGCGGTAGGTCTCGAGCACGGCCTCGATGACCTCGGGCACTTCGGCCGCCGAGAAGGACGGGCCGACCACCTTGCCGGGCGTGGCGACACCCGAGAGGGTGCTGCCGTCGGAGCCGCCCAGGGTGACCTGGTACCACTCCTTGCCATCCTTGTCGACACCCAGGATGCCGATGTGGCCGCTGTGGTGGTGGCCGCAGGAGTTGATGCAGCCGGAGATGTGCAGGTCGATCGCGCCGATGTCGTGCAGTTCGTCCAGGTCCTGGTAACGCTGGGTGATGGCCTCGGCGATCGGGAGCGAGCGCGCATTGGCCAGGTCGCAGTAGTCGCCGCCGGGGCAGGCGATCATGTCGGTGAGCAGGCCGATGTTGGCGGTGGCCAGGCCCAGCTTGCGGGCTTCCTGCCACAGGGCGGGCAGGTCGGACACGCGCACCCAGGGCAGCAGCAGGTTCTGGCTGTGGGTGACGCGGGCCTCGCCCGCGGAGTAGCGGTCCACCAGGCCCGCGGCCGCGTCGAGCTGGTCGGCAGTGGCGTCTCCCGGGGCCTGGCCCAGGCGCTTGAAGGAGAGCGTGACCGCGCGCAGGTGCGGGTCGCGGTGGGCGGCGACGTTCTGCTGCAGCCAGCGCTGGTAGGCGGGCGCGAGGTCGGTCTCGGGCAGTTCGGTGGGGGCGGTGGCCTCGATCCGCGGCGCGGCGAAGAAGGCGCTCACGCGGGAGAGTTCGGCAGCGGTGACAGTGTGGGGTGCGCCATCCTGCTGGAGGATCGCCTGGTATTCGGCCTCGACCTCGTCGATGTAGCGCCGGCCCTCGGCCTTCACCAGGATCTTGATGCGGGCCTTGTACTTGTTGTCGCGGCGGCCCCAGCGGTTGTAGACGCGGACCACGGCCTCGAGGTAGTTGAGGATCTGGTCGGCTTCGATGAATTCGCGAATGACCGGGGCGATGACCGGGGTGCGGCCCATGCCGCCGCCAGCCAGGACCTGAAAGCCCAGGGCGCCAGCGGCGCTGCGGACCAGGTAGAGGCCGACGTCATGCCAGGCGACGGCGGCCCGGTCCTCGGCGGCGCCGGAAATGGCGATCTTGAACTTGCGCGGGAGGAAGGCGAACTCGGGGTGCAGGGTGCTCCACTGGCGGATGATTTCGCACCAAGGGCGGGGGTCGGCCACTTCGTCGGGGGCGATGCCGGCGAGTTCGTCGGTGGTGATGTTGCGGATGCAGTTGCCGCTGGTCTGGATGCCGTGCATGTCGACACTGGCCAGGAGGTCCATCACGTCGGCGCTCTTCTCCAGGGGGATCCAGTTGAACTGCACGTTCTGGCGGGTGGTGAAGTGGCCGTAGCCCACCGTCAGGCGCGAATGCGCGAAGCCGCCGCCGGGCAGGGGCACCGGGCCGAGGGAATCCTGGCGCTGACGGGCGCCCTCGAAGACCTCGGCCGAGGGCTGGTCGTAGTCGCGCGCGATGCGGGCCAGCGCGCGCAGCTGGCGGCTGGCGATCTCGCCGTAGGGGACGGCGACCCGCAGCATGGGAGCGAAGCGCTGGATGTACCAGCCGTTTTGCAGGCGCAGGGGGCGGAACTCCTCTTCGGCCAGCTGGCCGTTCAGGCGCCGCTCCAGCTGGTCGCGGTACTGGGCTGCGCGCGCGCGCACGAATTGACGGTCGAACTCGGTGTACTGATACATGGGCCGCGACTGTAGGCGTGCGGCTTATGAATCCAAACTAACTTTTTCTCCGCGCCTTATCCGGATATGCATATTCGCCAGGATTGGCGCGGCTTTCCGGGCGATCCGGCCGGCAGTCTGGATAAGGCGGTCAGGGCCGCTGGCGGGCCACGTCGAGGGCGGCCGCGAGGGTCGGCGGCAGGGGCGGGGGTTCGCCGTGCAGGCGGGCCGCCAGCAGGTCGGCGCAGAGCGCGGCAAAGGTCAGCCCGCGTGAACCCATGGCGGTGGTGACCCACAGGCCCGGCTCGAGCGGACCCACCAGGGGGCGGCGGTCGGTGCTGGCGCAGCGCACGCCGGTCCAGGCACGCACGCGGCCTGACTCGAATTCAGGGGCGAGGCGCTCGGCCAGGGCGGGCACGAGGGTGCGCAGGCGCGCGAGGTTCTCGGCATGGTCCGCTGCGCGTTCGTCGGTGCCGGTGTCGCCCCGGCCGTAGGTGGATCCGCTGATCCAGGCCGGGCCTTCCGGCGTGGGGATGTGGGTCAGGAGGTGGCCGTTGCCGTTGATGGAAAAGCCAGGCAGTCCCAGGGCCGTTGGCTGCAGGCCCCAGGACACCTGGCCCCTCACGGCGTGCAGGGCCAGGCGCCCTGCGGACAGCGGCCCCGACCCCAGGGCGGCGGCGATGACGGCAAGCGGCGCGCTGCCTGCTTGCCGGCCGTCCGCGCCGAGCGCCTGCCAGCCCGCGCCCTGCCGCTGCAGGTCGGCCACGCGCACGCCGCCGCGCCAGGTGATCGCAGGGTGGTCCAGCCAGGCGCGGACCAGGGCGGCCGGCCGGATCCACGCGGCATGCGGATGCCACACGGCGACCGCATCCTCGGGCAGTCCGGCCGCGGCGCGCTGCGCGGGGCTGGCGTCGCGGTGCCAGGCGCCGGCGCTGCCGGCCACCGGAGGCACGCGGCGTCCGGACTTCACCCGGTGCTCGAGCGTGCCGGTGCCGCCCCAGTCGAAGCCCTCGCGCAGCAGGCGCTGCGCGTGGCGCCAGGTGGCCTGCACGCCATGGCGCGAGAGTTGGGAGAGAAGGTTGTCGTCGCCCGAGAGGTGGGGGGCCATCAGGCCCGCAGGCAGGGCCGAGGCGCCGCTGGCGGGTTCGGTTGCGGCGTCGAGCACCTGCACGCGCCAGCCGCGAGCAGCCAGGGCTGCGGCGGCGGCAGCGCCCGCCAGGCCGCCGCCGATGACGAGGGCCTCACCGGGCGCAGGGAAGGCCGGCGCCGCCACCTGCGTGGTCACCCGCAAGGCCTCAGGCGTCAGGCGCTGGGCGGGACGTAGCCGGCGGCCTGGTCGGCGCCGCCGCCGAAGAAGTGGGCTTCCATCTGGCGCTTGAGGTACTCACGCGCGCGCTGGTCGGCCAGGTTCAGGCGGTTCTCGTTCACCAGCATGGTCTGGTGCTTGAGCCAACCCGCCCAGGCTTCCTTGCTCACGCTGTCGAAGATGCGCTTGCCGATCTCGCCGGGGTAGGGGGGGAAGTCGAGACCCTCGGCTTCGCGGCCGAGTTTGATGCATTGGACGGTACGGGGCACGGCAGGTCCTGGAAAGTTGGGAAGGTGGGAAGGCCGGGGCCGCGTGCGCGCGGTGGCCGTGACGCCGACTTTATCAAGATTCCCCCTGCACTCCGGGCTTTGGGGCTTCAGGCGGTGTTCCCCCTATGGTTCGGGCCGGCGGTGACGGGCATGATCGGGGAAAACACACAAAGGAGACCTGGATGCAACGCAGACGCTGGCTGGCCGCCGCCCTGATGTCGATCACCCCTTGGCTCGCGCCCGCCGGCCACGCGCAGGACTGGCCCGCCCGGCCTGTGAAGCTGGTCGTACCCTTTCCGCCCGGCGGCCTGATCGACAACATGGCGCGCCTGGTGGCGCCCAAGCTGGCCCAGGAGCTGGGGCAGCCGGTGGTGATCGACAACAAGCCGGGCGCTGGCGGGAACCTGGGCGCGGCCGAGGCCGCACGTGCGGCCCCCGATGGCTACACCTTGCTCATGGCATCACCGCCCCTGACCATCAGCCCTGCGCTGTATGCCAAGCTGCCGTACCGGCCCGAGCAGATCGTGCCGATCGGGTTGCTGGGGCGCGTGCCCAACGTGCTGGTGGTCAACCCCGCGGCCAACATCAACTCGCTGGCCGACCTGACCGCGCGGGCGAAATCGCGTCCCGGGCAGTTGAACTACGCCTCCAACGGCCAGGGTACCTCCCTGCACCTGAGCGCTGAGTTGTACAAGAGCCAGGCGGGCCTGTTCATCACGCACATTCCTTATCGCGGTGCGGCGGCCGGCCTGACCGGTGTGATCGCGGGCGAGGTGAACCTGATGTTCGACAACCTGCCTTCGGCGCTGGGTCTGATCCAGGGCGGCAAGCTCAAGGCCCTGGCGGTGACCACGCCGCAGCGAAGCAGCGTGCTGCCCAACGTGCCGACGATGGAGGAGGCGGGTCTCAAGGGCTACCAGGTCTTCGCCTGGTTTGGCCTGGCCGCGCCTGCGGGCGTGCCGGCCCCGGTGCTGCAAAAGATCGAGCAGGCGCTCGAGCGCGTGGCCGGACAGGCCGAGGTGAAGGCGGCCATGCAACGGGCGGGCGCCGAGCCGACCTGGGCCAATGCGCAGGCGATGAATGCCTTCATGCAGGCCGACGCAGCGCAGTGGAAGAAGGTGGCGGCGTACGCGAAGATCTCGCTGGAGTAAGGCGTGAGCAGGCGGGGTCCGCGCCGGGACCGCGCGGACACTCGCCTGGGCTCACACGCCCAGGTGCTGCTCCAGGATCTGCGGGTTGGCGCGCAGGTCCTGCGAGCTGCCCGCATACACCACCTCGCCCTTGACCAGGATGATGTTGCGGTCGGTGACCTGTGTCACATGCTTCCAGTTCTTGTCCACGATGACGCTGGAAATGCCGCTTTGCTTGATCAGGTCGCAGATGCGCCAGATCTCCCGGGCGATCAGGGGGGCCAGGCCCTCGGTGGCCTCGTCCAGGATCAACACGTCGGGGTTGGTCATGAGGGCGCGGCCGATGGTGAGCATCTGCTGCTCGCCGCCGGAGAGTTGCTGCCCGCCGTGGCCCAGGCGCTCGGCCAGGCGCGGGAAGGTCTCGAGCACGCGCTCATAGGTCCAGTCACGCTGGCCGCGGGTACCGGGGCGGGCGGCCATCTTGAGGTTCTCGACCACGCTCAGGTTGCCAAAAATGCCGCGACCCTCAGGCACATAGGCGATGCCCAATTGCGCGATCTCGTAGGGCGCGGCGCCGGTCATCTCGCGCCCGCAGATGGTGACGCTGCCACCGCGGGGCTTGACCAGGCCCATCAGGCTTTTGAGCAGGGTGCTCTTGCCCATGCCGTTGCGCCCCATGAGGCCGATCGTCTCGCCGCGACCGACCTGGAAGTCGATGCCGCGCAGGATGTGGCTCTGGCCGTAGTAGGTGTGCAGGCTGCGCGCGTCGATCAGGAGGTCGGACATTCAGTGTTCCTCCCCGAGGTAGGCCGCCTGAACGTTCGCGTCATTGCGGATCGCGTCGGGCGTGCCACTGGCGATCACCTGCCCGTTGACCATCACCGTCAGCCGGTCGGCCAGCGCAAAGACAGCATCCATATCGTGTTCGACCAGCATGACCGCGTGGTCGGCCTTCAGGCGCTGCAGGAGTTCCACCATGCGCTCGGCTTCGACCGTACCCATGCCCGCGAGCGGCTCGTCCAAAAGGATCACCTGCGGCTCGGTGGCCAGGGTCATGGCGACCTCCAGCTGGCGCTGCTCGCCGTGGCTGATGGCGCCGGCGATCATGTCGCGGCGGTGCACAAGGCCCGCCAGTTCGAGTGCGCGCTCGGCGCGGGTGTTGGTGTCGGCAAAGGCCGTGGCGCGGCGCAGCCAGCGCGTGGCGTGCGGTGCCCGGGACTGAGCCGCCAGTCGCACGTTCTCCCAGACGGTGAAGGGCAGGAAGATGTTGGTCTTCTGGTAGCTGCGGCCCAGGCCGCTGCGCGAGATGCGCTCGGGCGTCCAGCCGGTGATGTCGGTGTCGCCCAGTTGGATCGAGCCGGCCGTGGGTGCGAGGTCGCCCGAGAGCAGGTGGGTGAGGGTGGACTTGCCCGCGCCATTGGGGCCGATGACCGCATGGATGCGCCCGCGCCAGAGGTCGACGGAGACGTCGTTGACGGCGGCCAGGCCGCCAAAGCGCTTGGTCAGGTGGCGGGCGGAGAACAGGACCGTCTCAGTCATGGCCGTCCTCCTTGCGACGCAGCGCTCGGGCCGCCAGCCCGAGCAGCCCGCGTGGCGCCAGGATGATCACCGCCACGATGAACAGGCCCATCCACAGCTGCCAGTGCTTGCCGGTGTTGAAGCCGCCGATGGCGGGCAGGTCCTTGAAGGCGTGCAGCAGATACTCGAACGCGAAGGCGCCGATGATGGCACCCGCGAAGTTACCGATGCCGCCCAGGATCACCATCATGATCGCGTGCGCGCTCAGGTGAAAGCCCAGGAGCTCGGGGTTGACGAAGCCGGTCTGCATCGCGCCCAGGAAGCCCGCCAGGCCCGCCAGCGCACCGCCCAGGGTGAAGGCTGCGAGTTTGTAGCCGAAGGTGCCGTAGCCCATGGCGCGCATGCGGTGTTCGTTGACGCGGATGCCGGCCAGCACGCGCCCGAACGGGCTCCACAGCAGGCGGCGCAGGAACACGTACACCGCCACCAGGCAAAAGAGCGTGAAGTAGTAGAAGACGCGCTTGCTCTCGAGGTCGAAGAAACCGGCATCGGGACGGAAGTTGATGTAGAGGCCGTCGGAGCCGCCCAGCGGCTTGTTGTCGAAGAAGAGGTAGAACACCATCTGCGCAAAGGCCATGGTGACCATGATGAAGTAGATGCCGTGCGTGCGCACCACGAAAAAGCCGATCACCAGGGCCGCCAGGGCCGAGGCGCCCACCGCCACCGGCAGCGTCCACCACAGGCTGGCCGGACCCGTTTCGGGCGTGAGGAAGGCCAGCGCGTAACCGGCCAGGCCAAAGTACGCGGCATGCCCCAGCGACACCAGGCCGGTGACCCCGAGCAGCAGGTCCAGGCTCATGGCGAAGATCGCCAGGATCATCATGCGCGCCACCATCTGCGCATAGAACTCGGTGCCGAAGAAGGGAAAGGCGGCCAGGGCGACCAGGCCCAGGGCCAGGGCGACCTGCACGCCGGCGGGCAGGGCTTCGAGATGGGCTTTGGCGGCGCTCATTGCTTGAACAGGCCTTCCGGTTTCCACAGCAGCACAGCGGCCATGAGCATGTACACCAGCATCCCGGACAGGGCAGGCACCAGCACCTTGCCGAAGGTGTCGACCAGGCCCACCAGCAGCGCAGAGATGAGGGCCCCGCGCACCGAGCCGATGCCGCCGATCACCACCACCACGAAGCACATGATCAGGACCTGCGAGCCCATGTTCGGATAGACGCTGGAGATCGGCGCGGCGATCATGCCCGCCACGGTGGCCAGGCCCACACCCAGCGCGAAGACGATGGCGTGGATGCGTCGGATGTTGATGCCCAGGGCCTCGGTCATGTCGCGGTTGAAGGCGCCGGCGCGGATCTTCATGCCCAGACGGGTGCGCGAAATCAGGAAGTACAGGCCCAGGGCCAGCACGATGCACACGCCCGACATGAAGAGGCGGTACACCGGGTAGGACAGGTTGTCGGTGAGCGGGATGGACGCGGCCAGTTGCGCGGGAATCTCCACGCCGTGCACGTCATCGCCCCACAGCAGCGAGCGGGACTCCTCGAAGATGTAGATCAGGCCGAAGGTGAGCAGCACCTGATCGAGGTGGTCGCGGTGGTAGAAGTGCCGGAACAGGAGTTTTTCCAGCAGCAGCCCCAGGATGACGGCCAGGACCGCGCCCACGAGGATGGCGAGGGTGAGGCTGCCCAGGTTGCGTGCCAGCCACCAGGCCAGGTAGGCCCCCAGCATGTAGAAGCTGCCATGGGCGAGGTTGACCACGCCCATGATGCCGAAGATCAGCGTGAGGCCGGCAGCCAGCATGAACAGCAGCAGGCCGTACTGCACGCTGTTCAGGAGTTGGATCAGGAAATTCTCGAGGCTCATGTCGACTCTGAAAACAAAAGCGGCGGAGTCCTTCCGCCGCTTCGACCATCGCGCTTGTTCGAAAAGGATGGCGCGGCGGTCAGCCCATACGGCAGCCGGCGCCGGAGTCGGCCAAGGCCTTGGCGGCGATGCCCAGCACCTTGTTCTCCTTGTTCTCGACGCGGCGCAGGTACATGTCCTGGATCGGGTTGTGCGACTTGCTCATGGTCCACTTGCCGCGCGGGCTGTCGATGGACTGCGATTCGAGCGCGGCGTACAAGGCCTGCTTGTTCGCGATGTCGCCCTTGACGGCGGCCAGGCCCTGCGCGAGCAGCAGGCCGGTGTCGTAGCCCTGCACGGCGTAGACGTCGGGCTGCATACGGAACCCCTTGGCGTAGTTCAGCCGGAACTGCTTGTTGCGGGCCGTGTCCAGCGAGTCGCTGTAATGCAGCGTGGTCATGACACCGTCGGCTGCGGCGCCTGCGGCATCGAGCACGCCTTCGGTGAGGAAGCCCGAACCCCACAGCGGGATGCGGTCCTTGAGGCCCGCCGCGGCGTAGTCGCGGATGAACTTGGCCGCACCGCCGCCGGCGAAGAAGCAGGCCACGGCGTCGGGCTTGAGGGAGGCGATCTCGGTGAGGAGCGCCTGGAACTCGACGTTCGGGAAGGGCAAGCTCAGCTCCTTGAGGATGGTGCCGCCAGCCTTGGTGTAGCTGTCCTTGAAGCCCTCGAAGGCCTCGTCGCCCGCCGCATATTTCCAGGTGATCCACACGGCCTTCTTCAGGCCCTTGTCCATCATGGGCTTGCCCAGCGCCATGGTCGGCTGGCTGTTGGAGAAGGAGGTGCGGAACACGTTGGGCGCGCACAGGGCGCGCGTGGCGGCGTGCACGCCGGCGTTGGGAATCAGGTTCAGGACGCCAGACTCCCGCGCGACGCGCTGGATGCCCATTTGCACGCCCGAATGCACGGTGCCGATCAGGACATCGACCTTGTCACGCTGCACCAGGCGGTTGGCGTTCTCCACGCCCTTGGACGGTTCGGACTCGTCATCGACCTTGAACCACTCGATCTCGCGGCCGCCGAGCTTGCCACCGCGCTCGTCGATCGCCATGCGCACACCGTTCTCGATGGCGACGCCCAACTGGGCGAAGGTGCCGGTGTAGGGCAGCATCAGGCCGACGCGGATCTTGTTGGACTGCGCGCGCGCGATCTGGGGCAGCAGCAGGCCGGTGGAGGCAGCGCCCACGAGGGCGGCACCCCGGGACAGAACGAGGCGGCGTGAGGTCATGGAAGTCTCCTTCAGGCGGTCAGTAGGACGCGGCCGATTGTGCACGATGGGCCTGAGGGGCCGTTACATGGCTAACCCTCGGTGACGCTGCGCCCCCGAACGGACCGTCCGCGAGGGGCCGTGACCCGGCAGGCAGATTCGGCGTTGCGCACGGCGCACGGCCGGTAAAATAACGGCGTCGGAGCGTAGCGCAGTCTGGTAGCGCATCTGGTTTGGGACCAGAGGGTCGTAGGTTCGAATCCTATCGCTCCGACCACCTCACCGAACCCGCCGCTCTGGCGGGTTTTTTCTGGGCGCAATTGCCGCCGCCGCCCCCTGATTCACCTTGCTTGACGAGCGAATAGCGCGTGCCTTAACCGAAGGCCGGATGCGCTGCCGCACGTGGTATTCGTAAATTCAAACCACTACATCTCCACCCGAAAACGTAAAAAATAAGAACCTAAGATTGAACCTGACATTCGACTGAACTAGCATGACTTACGCAATGTTGCCGATACATGTCGACAGCGCTGCGAAGCGACGGTGCACCACGCAGTCCGGTGGACGTCCGTCTCCCCTCAGACCCGCTCTATCGAAGGACGCGAATGTCAGACAGTCTTCAAAAGTGGATGGGCCGCAATCGCCCGCCCCGCGTGCAGATCACCTATGACGTGGAAATCGGCGATGCCGTGGAGAAAAAGGAACTGCCCCTGGTGGTGGGCCTGATGGCCGACCTGTCCGGGCAGCCCCTGGTGCCCCCGCCCAAGCTGAAGGAGCGGCGCTTCGTCGAGATCGACCGGGACAACTTCAATGCGGTGATGGCCAAGATCGCGCCACGCCTGGACCTGTCGGTGCCCGATACCTACAAGGGCGAGGGCAACCTGAAGGTCGAGCTCCATTTCACCGATTTCGACCAGTTCCACCCCGAGGCCGTCGCTCGCCAGATTCCCCGCCTGGCCAAGCTGGTCGAGGCGCGTCAGCAGCTGCGTGACCTCCTGGGCAAGCTCGATGGCAACGACGAACTCGACGCACTGCTCGAGAACATCCTGCAGAACACCGAGGACCTCAAGGCGCTCAAGGGCGCTGACGAACCCGCAGCTGCTGCGGCCTGAGAGGCCCGGGTCCGCACTCCATCAACCTAGCCAGAGCCCACGACATGTCCACTGAAACCGAAGCCGAAGCCGGTGGTGCCGCCACTGCCACCGCAGAACTCACCCTCCTGGATCGCATCGTCCAGGAAGGCAAGATGGCCGTCGAGCCTTCCCAGAGCGATTACGCCAAGAAGCTCCTGGGCCAGTTCGCCACCCAGATCCTCGACGAGGGCATGAAGGCTGCGCCCGACAAGGGCGTGGTCGCCATGATCAACGAGCGGGTCGCCGCCATCGACAAGATCCTCACCGACCAGCTCAATGCCATCCTGCACCACCCCGACTTCCAGGCGCTGGAAGCGTCCTGGCGCGGGCTGCATGACATGGTGTATGGCACCGAGACCGGTCCCCAGCTGAAGCTGCGCCTGCTCAATGTCTCCAAGAAGGAACTCCTGAAGGACCTGGAGACCGCCGTCGATCACGACATGAGCGTCCTGTTCAAGAAGGTCTACGAGGAGGAGTACGGCACCTTCGGCGGCAACCCGTATTCGCTGCTGATTGGCGACTACACCTTCGGTCGCCACCCGCAGGACATCGCGCTGTTGCAACGCATCTCCAAGGTGGCTGCCGCGGCCCATGCCCCCTTCATCGCCGCCGCCAGCCCCTCGATGTTCGGCATGACCTCCTTCACCGAACTGGGGGTGCCGCGCGACATGTCCAAGATCTTCGAGAGCGCGGAGCTGGCGACCTGGCGCGGCTTTCGCGACTCCGAGGATTCGCGTTATGTCTCGCTGGTGCTTCCGCGTTACGCGGCGCGCCTGCCCTATGGCGCCGCGACCCACCCGGTCGAGGGCTTCAACTTCGAGGAAGACGTCGACGGCAAGGACCATGGCAAGTACCTGTGGGCGAACGCGGCCTACCAGCTGGGCCTGCGCATCACCGACGCCTTTGCCAAATACAACTGGACGACAGCCATCCGCGGCGTCGAAGGCGGCGGGAAGGTCGAGAACATGACGGCCCACGCCTTCAAGACGGACGAGGGCGACGTGGTCCTCAAGTGCCCGACAGAGGTGACGATCACCGACCGGCGCGAGAAGGAGCTCAACGACCTGGGCTTCATCGCGGTGGTCAATTCCAAGGGCTCGAACTTCGCGGCCTTCTTCGGCGGCCAGACCGTCAACAAGCCCAAGGCCTACAACCTGGATGCGGCCAACGCCAATTCGGCGCTGTCCTCGCGCCTGCCGTACCTGCTGGCCGCCTCACGCTTTGCGCACTACATCAAGGTGATCATGCGCGACAAGGTGGGCAGCTTCCAGACGCGTGCGAGCGTCGAGAACTACCTCAACACCTGGATCAGCGATTACGTGCTCCTGAGCCCGAGCGCCACGCAGGGCGAAAAGGCACGGTTTCCCCTGGCCGAAGGGCGCGTCGATGTGACGGAGGTGGCGGGCAAGCCAGGCGCGTACTCGGCCACCGTCTTCCTGCGGCCCCACTTCCAGATGGAAGAACTGACCACCTCGATCCGTCTGGTGGCCCAACTGCCAGCCGCAGCGGCCTGATCTGTCGCACCCTCCCTGGGCGCTCGGCGTCCGGGGCTCTTTTAAGCACCTAGGAGCGCATGCATGTCTGACGTTTTGATTCTCGATCTGGGCAGCACCATCAAGGGCAATTGCCAGATCACCGGGTACACGGACAAGATCATTGTCCTGAGTTATTCCCACAGCGTCGCCATCCCGATGCAGGGGGACGTCGCCAACACCGAGCGTACGGCGGGCCGGCCGGTGTTCTCGGAAATGTCCCTGCAAAAGATGTCGGATCTGGCCACGACCGAGATGTTCAAGGCCTGCAGCCAGGGCACCAAGCTGGGCAAGGCCAAGCTGTATGTGGGCCGGGTGGAGAACGGCAAGTTCATGAATTTCTTCACCTACGAAATGACCAACGCCATGATTTCCAGCATGAGCACCTCGGGCGGTGGCGGCATTCCCTCGGATTCCTTCACGCTCAACTTCACGGCCCTGAAGTGCGACTTCACCCAGCAGCAGTCCGATTCGACGGCCAAGGGCACCGGCACCTGGAACTGGGATCTGGAGGAAATGAAGGCTGCCTGACGCGCGTGTGCTCGCAGCAGATTGCGCAATCCCTTCTTCTCGCCAGCTGTCATGAGGGCGCACCGTGTCCACCTTCGCCAGGGCGTCGTACGTTCCTTTCTTTGACAGGTTGTGCGAGCAGGATCCGTCGCGCCTGCAGGCGGGTGGCGCGCTGCGGGAATCGTTGCGGCGTGACTTGCAGCGCCTGCTCAATACCCGCAACGGCCAGACGCTCCCCCAGTTCCTGGCCGGTGAGGGCACGGTGCTGCAGTACGGTTTGCCCGACGTGATGGGACTTTGTGCGGGTTCCGAGACCGATCTGCAGGTCCTCGCCCAGGTTGTGGCGCACGGTATTTCACTGTACGAGCCCCGCCTGTCCGGCGTGCGCGTCACGGCGCGCCCGGACCTGCAGCAGCCTGGACGGGCGTGGCTGGCCATTTCAGGGGAGGTCCTCACGGATCGCATCCTGCAACGCGTGGATTTCGAGATCGGCCTGGACGACCCGGCGCCGCAGACGCTGGCCTGACCATGAATACCCAGGACGATCTCCTCGAGTACTACCGGCGCGAGCTGGCTTATCTGCGGGTGCAGGCGGCGGACTTCGCCGCCCGATTTCCGAAGGTCGCCCAGCGCCTGGACCTCACGGGCGCCGAGTCGCCCGATCCGCACACCGAGCGCCTGATCGAGGCGGTGGCGTTCCTCACTGCGCGCGTGCACCGCGAACTGGACCGCGAGTTCCCCTCGGTCGCGGCCAGCCTGCTGGACAACCTCTGTCCCGGCCTCACGCAACCCGTGGCATCCATGACGGTGGTGCAGATGACCCTCGATCCCTCGCAGGGCAAGGTGACGGCCGGACTGCAGGTGCCCCGCGGCACGGCGCTGTCCACCACGGCGGCCAGCGGCGAGACCTGCCGCCTGCGCACGGCCTGGGACCTGACCCTGTGGCCCTTGCAGGTCGCGCGGGTGTGCATGGAGGACCCGCGCACGCTGCGGCTGGAGGTGGCGTGCGCGCCGGGCGTGCTGGCGAGCGAACTCGAGATGGACGTGCTGCGGCTGCATCTGGGCGGGGACCTGCTGGTCACCATGCCCTTGCACGAACTGTTGGTCACCGGCCTGGAGTCGGTGCAGGTGCTGGCGGCAGATGGCACCTGCCTGCCCCTGGCGCCCGCCAGTCTGGTGGAGGTCGGGTTCGACGAAGGTCAGGAGGTGTTGGAGCAGCCGACGCATGCGCATCCTGCCTACGGGCTGCTGCAGGAGTATTTCGCCTTCCCGCGCAAGTTCCAGTTTTTCGATGTGCGTGGCCTGCGCGGGAAGCTGGGCAGCGGCGCCGGGTTCTCGTTGCGCCTGGTGTTCGACCGCAGCGCCCCGGTGATCCCGCTGCTGTCAGCGGCCAACTTTCTTCTGGGCTGCGTGCCCGCGGTCAATCTGTTCACGCAGACCAGCGAGCCGGTGGTCATCGATCACCGACGCCATGAATACCTCCTGATGCCTGACCTGCAGCGCGACGCGGTGACGGAGGTGCATTCGGTCCAGGCGGTGATCGCCTCCGATCCGGGATCCGACCGCCCCCAGGAGATTCCGAGCGTCTATGCCGAGCCCCAGGAAGGTGCGGCCGGCCATTCGAACCTGTTCTGGACGATTCGCCGGGAAAAAAGCCTGCGCCGCGACATCGCGGGCACCGACGTCTACGTCAGCTTCGTCGACCGCAGCGACGTGCGGTCCGAGCCCCGTGAGCCGGTGGTGTACGCCCGCCTGCTATGCACCAACCGGCGTCTGGCCGAACAACTCACCCCTGGCGCCCGGTTCTTCGGAGAAGGGGTGTCCACGTCCACCCGGATCCACGCCCTGTATGCGCCCAGCGCCGCGCGCGATCCGCTGCTGGGAAGCCAGGCGCAGTGGGCCCTGGTCTCGCTTTTGCGGTTGAACCACCGCTCGCTGGCTGACGGGACGAGCGGTGCCCATACCCTGCGCCAGATGCTGATGCTGTTCGCCGGCGAAAGCGCACGGGACCAGGCCCAGGTGCGCGGGATTCGGGACGTGCAGGCCGCCAAGGCCACGGCGCGCATCGGCACGCAGGCCTGGAGCGGGCACTGCCTGGGCACCGACGTCACGCTGGTGATCGAGCCCGAGGCCTTCGTGGGCAATTCCCCCGTGGTGCTGGCCGGTGTGCTGTCACGGTTTTTCGCGCTCTACACCTCGGCCAATTCCTTTGTCCGTCTCACGCTGCGCCAGGGCAACGAGACGGTGAAACGCTGGCCGGCAATGAGTGGACGTCAATGCCTGGTCTGATCGAACGCCTGATCGAGCGCCCGCAGGGCTTTGACCTGTTCCAGGCGCTGCACCTGCTGGAGCGGGCCGAGCCCGCCCGCAAGCCGGTGGGCGGCTCCCTCGGCCTGGACGAGGCGGTGCGCCTGTCAGGCCATGTGGGCCTGGAGTTCCCGCCCAGTGACATCCATGCCCTCGGCGCGAGCCGCCAGCCCGGCCCCGCGCTGACGCTGTCCTCGGCCGCGATGACCCTGGCCGGTGCGCAAGGACCCTTGCCCCTCGTCTTCACCGAGCTGCTGTTGCAGGCGCAGCGCGCGCGTCATCCGGCGGGACTGGCGTTGCTGGACATCTTCCAGCAGCGCCTGCTCGCATTCCTGTACCGCGCACGCCGCAAGCACCGGGTGGCCCTGGCGCCCGAGCCGGTCGAGGCCGCGCCGGTGCTGCGGGTGCTCGACGCCTTGTCGGGCCTGGGCCGGGGCGAGGGCGCCCGTGCGCCGGGCGGACAACCCGCCTGGCTGCGGCATGCCGGCCTGCAAGGCGCGGCGCCGCGTTCGATGGCCTCGCTGCTTGCACTGCTGCGTGACCGGCTGGGTGTGCGCGTGCAGGGGCGCGACTTCGTCGGGCGCTGGCACGCGCTGACGCCCGAGACCCAGGCCCGGCTCGCAGCGCGCAGCGCGAACGCCGCGCCTGCGGGCCGTGCCCTCGGGACGGGTGCAGCGCTGGGCACGCGGGCCTGGAGTCCCATCGCCGGGATCGAACTGTCCACGCCGGCGCTCCCGCTTGCGCAGTTCGAGGCCCTGTTGCCCGGAGGGCCGATGCATGGCTTGTTGGCCTGGCTGGTGGCGCGCCACCAGCAGCGCGACACCCAGGTGCAACTGCGGGTGCCGGTCCGGGGCGCGCCGACCTCTCGCCTGGGTGTGCGGGCTCAGGCCGGTGCGGGTGGCTTGACCCGCCTGGGCCTGTCAGCCTGGCTGGCGGCACGACCCGGCACGGGCACGCAGGAATGCGGCCTGGCCCGCCTGCAGGCGCCCCGGTTCCTGGTTCGTGCGCAAGGAACGGTCCATGGACATTGACATCCGCACGCTCCTGTCGCGCCTGAATCCCGAGTGCAAGCGGGCGATGGCGCAGGCGGCCGAACTGTGCGTGAAGCACACGCACTACAACGTCGAGCTCGAGCACCTGCTGATGGTGCTGATGGAGGGGCCTGCGCCGGACGTGCAGCAGGTGCTGCGGCGATTTGCCATCGAGGGGAGCCAGGTCACGGGGCAATTGCAGCAAGGCCTGGACCGGTTCAAGCGCGGGAATGCGCGCACGCCGGCGCTTTCTCCGCACTTCGCGCCCCTGTTCCAGGAGGCCTGGCTCCTCAGCGCGATGCTGATGGGGCAGCAGCAGGTGCGATCGGGGACGGTGATGCTGGCGTTGCTCGAGGTGGACAGCCTGCGCGGCGTGCTGCTGGAGATCGCCCCCGCCTTGCTGGAGATCCCGCGCGAGGTCTTGCGCCAGGAGCTGGCGGGACTGTTGTCCTTTTCCTCGGAAGATGCCGGCGCCAGTTCACCCGGGGGCATGGGCGTCAACCCCGCGGGGGGCGCGCTGCCCGATGCGGCGGCACGCATGCCCGAGGACCGCCCGGCGCGCAGCGGCGCCACCCCTGCGCTTGATCAGTTCACGATCGACCTGACGGCGCAGGCCCGCGAAGGGCGCGTCGACCCGATCCGCGGGCGCGACGAGGAGATCCGCCAGATCATCGACATCCTGCTGCGGCGGCGCCAGAACAACCCGATCCTCACTGGCGAGGCGGGCGTGGGCAAGACGGCGGTCGTCGAGGGCTTCGCGCAGCGCGTGGTGCAGGGCCGGGTGCCGCCCGCGCTGACCGGGGTGACGGTGCGGACCCTGGACCTGGGCCTGCTGCAGGCGGGCGCCGGCATCAAGGGCGAGTTCGAGAACCGCCTGAAGTCCGTCATCGCCGAGGTGAGGGCCTCGGCCGCCCCCATCATTCTGTTCATCGACGAGGCTCACCAGCTGATTGGCGCGGGCGGCTCGGAGGGGCAGGGCGATGCGGCCAACCTGCTCAAGCCCGCCCTGGCGCGCGGCGAGCTGCGCACCATTGCCGCCACCACCTGGGCGGAATACAAGAAGTACGTGGAGCGCGACCCGGCGCTGGCGCGCCGCTTCCAGGTGGTGAAGGTGGATGAACCCGCGCCCGACGTGGCCGTGGAGATGTTGCGCGGGATGACCGCCACCCTGGAACGGCACCACGGCGTGGAAATCGTCGACGCGGCGGTCCAGGATGCCGTGCGCCTGTCGCACCGCTACATCTCTGGACGGCAACTGCCGGACAAGGCGATCAGCGTGCTCGATACCGCCTGCGCCCGGGTGGCGGTGGGCTTGTCCGGCGAGCCCTGGCCCCTTGAGGCGGCAGGGCGGGAGATTGCGCTGTGTACCGAGGAACTGCGGCTGGCGCGCCAGGCCCAGGCGCGTGGCGAGCCGCGGGACGCGCAGATCGCGGACCTGGAGACGGCGCTGGCGCGGCACCAGGCGCGCCAGGCGCACCTGCGTGACAAGCTGGCCGACGAACGCCGTGCGGTGCAGGAGATCCTGGCGCTGCGCCGCGCGATCGCCCAGGGTGCCTTGGCCGACGGTGCGGATGATGAGGAGCGAGCCTCCCGCGCGGCGCAATTGCAGCGCCTGCAGAAAGGCCTGGAGGCGATCCAGGCCGACGAGCCGCTGGTGCCCCTGTACGTCGACGCGCACGCCGTGGCGGATGTCATTTCCGGATGGACCGGCATTCCCGTGGGCAAGATGATGGCCGACGAGATCCACACCGTGCTGCACCTGCGGGAGAAGCTGGCCGAGCGTGTCGTGGGCCAGGACGCTGCGCTGGATGCCATCGCGCGGCGGGTGCGCACCTTCCGCGCCGACCTGGACGATCCGGGCAAGCCGGTCGGCGTGTTCCTGCTGGTCGGCCCCTCGGGCGTCGGCAAGACGGAAACCGCCTGCGCCGTGGCCGACACCCTGTACGGCGGCGAACGCAATCTGATCGTCATCAACCTGTCGGAGTTCCAGGAGGCCCATTCGGTCTCCAGCCTGAAAGGCGCACCCCCCGGCTACGTCGGCTACGGCAAGGGCGGCGTGCTGACCGAGGCCGTCCGTCGCCGTCCCTACAGCGTGGTGCTGCTCGACGAGGTGGAAAAGGCCCACCCCGACGTGCTGGAGCTGTTCTTCCAGGTGTTCGACAAGGGCTCGATGGAGGACGGCGAAGGTGTGACGATCGATTTTCGCAACACCATCATCCTGCTCACCTCCAACGCGGCGCAGGACGTGATCACGCAGGCTTGCGAACGCGGGCAGCGGCCTGACCCCACACAGCTGGTGGAGCGGCTGCGGCCGGCCCTGCTGCGCCAGTTCAGTCCCGCCTTCCTGGGGCGGCTGGTCCTCGTGCCCTACTACCCCCTGGGCGACGAACAGGTGCGGCGCATCGCCGGATTGAAGCTGGTGCAGCTGGCGCGGCGCTTCGCGGACAACCACCGCTGCGCCTTCACCTGGGACGACAGCGTCACCGCCAGCATCACCGCGCGCTGCACCGAAGTGGATTCGGGGGCCCGCAACATCGATTTCATCCTCACGCAGACGGTGCTGCCGCAGCTGTCGTCACGGGTCCTCGAGCGCCTGTGCGAGCACCGGCCGTTCGACAGGGTGCATATGGGCCTGGGGTCGGATGGCCAGTTCACGTACGCCTTTCATGACGCGGCGGTGTCGTGGCCGGGAGCGCGTGCATGAGAACCGGTTTCACGCAGGCGGGACACCGGGTGCAGGTGAAGACGCCGTTTGGCCGCGACGATCTGCTGGTCGACGCGATGGAGGGCCGTGAAGGCCTGAGTGAGCTTTTCAGCTTCACGCTGACCTTGCGCTCGGGGAAACTGGGCCTGGACCCGGGCGCCATCGTGGGCAAGGACGTCGCGGTGACCGTGCAGGCCGGCGGCGGCGCCAGGCGTCATCTGCACGGCCTGTGCAGCCGTTTCGTGCACAGCGGCTATGACCGCGACTTCGCCACCTACCAGGCGCAGCTGGTGCCGCGCCTGTCGCTGCTGGGACTTTCGCGAGACCGACGCATCTACCAGGGCCAGCCGGTGGATGCCATCGTGAAGTCGGTCCTGCAAGAGGCGAAAGTGGCCTTCAGCGCCAAGCTGACCGGCAACTACCCGGCCATCGATTACTGCGTGCAGTACGACGAGTCGCCCCTGGCCTTCATCTCGCGCCTGATGGAGCAGGCCGGGATCTTCTACTTCTTCACCTTCAGCGAAGGCGGTCACACCCTGGTCCTGGCCGACGCGAATTCGGCTTTCGCCGATTGCCCCGGCGCGGCGTCGATGCGGTTTTTCCCGCCCTCCGGTAGTAGCCGGCCACTGCATGCGGTGACGCGCTTCGAACGCGAGGGAACGCTGGCCCTGAAGCAGGCCACGGCCGACGACTATGACTTCGAGAAGCCCAGTACGGCGCTGGCGGGGAGTCACTCGGCCTCGTCGGGAGAGGGCGGCTACTACGAGTTCGCCACCGGCCACGCGACGGTCGCGGCCGGCGCATCGCGAGCCCGCCTGCGGGTGGAGGCCAGTCAGGTGCGGTCGCAGCTGCTGCGCGGGGAGAGCGCCACGTGCCATCTTGCGGCGGGCACACGCTTTGCGCTCAAGGAGCATTTCGTCAGCGCCCTGAACACGACGTATGTCCTGCGGCGTGTCCACCACCAGGTGCAGGGCGACGCCTATTCCAACGCCTTCGAGGCCTTCCCGGCCAAAGTGCCTTTCCGGGCAGAACTGGTCACACCGGTGGCACGGGCGTCCGGCTGCGAGACGGCCCGGGTGGTCGGGCCGTCCGGGGAGGAGATCTGGACCGACAAGCACGGGCGCATCAAGGTGCAATTCCCCTGGGACCGCCAGGGCCAGCGCAATGACCAGAGCTCCACCTGGATCCGCGTCGCGCAGTCCCTGGCCGGCCCGGGCTTTGGTGCCTGGGTCCTGCCCCGGGTGGGGCAGGAGGTGGTGGTGAGTTACCTCCATGGTGACCCCCAGCGCCCGCTGGTCACCGGCTGCGTCTACAACGGCGAGAACGCGCCCCCGGTGGCGCTGCCTGGCGCACAGACGCAGACCGTGCTGCGCACCCGCTCCTCCAAGAAGGGCCAGGCCGGCAACGAACTGCGCCTGGAGGACAAGAAGGACGCCGAGGAGTTCTACCTGCATGCGCAGAAGGACATGAAGGTCGAGATCGAGCATGCGCTGGCCACCACGGTGAAGAAGGGCGCCGAGCGCCATGTGCTGGAGGAGGGCGACCTGCAGCTGGAGCTGAAGAAGGGGCAGGAGACCCACAAGGTCAAGGGCGCCCGGACGGTGGACGTCGGCGGGGAGGAGACGCACCGCAGCCAGGCCGCCTTCCGGCACACCGTCCAGGGCGACTACGAGCTGAAGGTGGACGGAAAGCTCACGATCACGGTGGGCGGCGCGCTGACGATCAAGACCAGCGCCGATGGCCTGCTGCAGGCCGGCGCCGCCCTGGTGGTCAAGAGCGGCACCGATCTGACCCAGCAGGCTGGCGCCAACCTGAGCCAGAAGGCGGGCGTGAAGCTTCAGCAGAAGGCCTCTGCGGAGATCGGGCTGGCGGCACCGTTGATCACCAGCAAGGCGGACACCACCCACAAGGTCGAGGGGGGCGGCTTGGTCGCGATCAAGGGCGCGATGGTGAAGCTCAATTGACCATGGACGCCGTACTGCTTCCCATCGACCATCGCGATGCCCAGGGCCATCCGATCCTGCAGGCTGGCGAGCGCGAGGGCCTGCTCGAGGGGGCCGTGGCGCAGTTTGGCGAGGACGGCACCGTGCAGGTCCGCGCCCACTACAAGGCGGGCCAGCTGGACGGGCCGATGACGGTGTATGACGCAGCCGGTGCGGTGGCCCAGACCTGCCGCTACGCCGGGGGCCTGCCCCACGGCCTCATGAAGATCTATGTCGACGGGCGCTGCGCCTTCCAGCAGCAGTACTCGCATGGGCAGTTGCACGGTCAGAGCGTTGCCTATGACGAGGCGGGCCGGCCCAGCTCACGGCAGCACTACCGGGCGGGCAAGCTCGAGGGGCCCAGCGAACTGCTGCACGAGGGGCGGCGTGTGCGCCTGTCG
>JACCDJ011583255.1_pt1 | contig 46480 bp, 43 predicted proteins | sample 7444481 | NCBI WGS metagenome assembly JACCDJ01 (sample SAMN15323435, study PRJNA562643) | freshwater metagenome | isolation source: river surface water | place: USA:Blue River Watershed | collected 2017-08-15
TATGTGCGGCAGGGTCTGGATGTTGCCAGCAAAACTGTTGCGGTACTTGCGGTTTTCCAAGTTATGTTATTTGCTCAACCGGCGGAGCTACAGTAACATGTGCTACTGGCGGCTGCGGCGGTCAAGGACGTTGCTGGTGGTTTGGATTTAGCTGTACTGGTATTTGTGAACTAAGCTGTGGTGTAGATTCAACCCACTGCGGTGTTGGCGATTTTGGTCAATCGAGTTTACGTTCACCATCTGTAACCAGCAACTTCTGTAACAACCTAACATGGGACGTAGTTACTGGTGCACCTAAGTTTAGAAATACAACACGCAAAGGTTACGATACCTGCTACAACTGGATGACTATTTCTGGTTGTTATAGGATGGGTGCTAGTGCATGGCCAGGCGGCGGCGGAACCGGTGGTGGCGCCTGCGGCGGACCGTGTTGTTGGGGCGGCTGGGGAGCCGGCGGCCTAGTTATGGTTACATATTATTAATGAGTTAAGAGGAAATAAAATGCCTGAAAATACAAGAATTGAAAAGACATTTACATATAACCTAGCTGACTCCTATCTAGCTCAGACAAATAATCTAGGTAAGACAGCTACTTGGACCTACACTGGTCCAAGATACATGTGGATCTTTGTTGATCAAACTACTAAAAAAGTTATCGGTAAATTTCATTATACAGAAAGAGACAATGGTGCGGATGTTCCAGTACCGGCAGGGCAGTGGAAAGTAGCAATTGATGCTGATGTAAATCCACTAATTGCTAGTATCGTCCACAACGAGATCGATTATGGAACACTGCCACACGATGAAGAAGTGTTACCGGACGGTAGCGTCTACGGAACACCAAATCCAATTCCTCCTGATCACACTTATGAACTAACTGAAATTAGTTATGATCCTTCTACAGGATTTGATTTTACAGGTGCATGGAAGAATCCTCATACAACATGGGATCAATTAAGAGATTCTCGTAATAAGAATTTAGCAGGTACAGATATTAAAATTTTACATGCACATACACCAGAATTAAGAGCCGCATGGGAAGAATACAGACAAAAATTACGTGATCTACCTGCCACATTTGCAGGCGTTGATGCTTGGAAAGTTCCATATCCAGTAGCACCGGACGAAGTTAGAGAGTCTGGAACTGAGCCAGCTTAATTAAAGGGTAGAAAATGTCAAATTTAAGATCACTGTTCCCAGATTCAAACTATAACGTAGTATCAGCGTCATCTCCTTTAACACAGTTATTTGTGTATAATACTAGTGTTTCTAGCCCACAGAATGGGGGACAATGCTGTTTATGGACAGTACCTACTGGTGTGTATTGGGCAAAATTTGAAGTATGGGGCGGTGGTGGTGACGGTGCTGGTGCATGTTGCTGCCAGCAAGATCAAAGAAGTGGTGGTTCGGGATCGTATTCTAGAAGAACTATTAAAGTAAGGCCGGGAGATACATTTAGAGTGTGTGCTGGCAGTACTGGTTGTTGTTCACCAAACTGTTGCGGAACCACAGGATTTCCAAGCTATGTAAATCATGTTACAGTAGCAAACAGTTATTCAAATATTAACTTATGTGCTTCAGGTGGCGGTTGCGGACGTACAGAATGCTTCTGGATGTTCTCCAACGGTTGGGATTCTACATCAATCGTAGCAGGTTGCGGTTGCACTTGTGGCGGCGACTTTAGTATTTGTGGTGTATCGGGTGCTAGCCACGCGGCATGGTGCGGATTCCAATCATACGGAATCGTTCCAGGTCCAACATACATCGGTAGCGGAGCAAGATTATCTTTTGATCAATGTAACAGAGGAAGCGGTTGCTTTATGTATGGTGGATATTCAATATTCCCAGGCGGTGGAGGCGGAAGTGCTACTAGTTATGGCGGTGGATGTTGCTGGGGTGGTTGGGGCGCTGGCGGCCTAGTTATTATTTCGTACAAATAAGGGCGCAAAATGGCAAATTTAAGAGATTTAATTTATACAGTACCTGGAACAGGATTAGTACCGTCAGTTACACCTGCCGAATTTTCTGTTTACAATAGCAATTTTAACTCAGTGAACAACGGTGGTTGCTGTTGCTTATGGACAGTACCAACAGGAGTTACTTGGGTAACTTTTGAAATTTGGGGTGGAGGCGGCGGTGGCCCAGGTGCATGTTGCTGTATGTTCGGTAACCCGGGCGGATCAGGTGCTTATGCTGTAAAAACAGTTAGAAGTACACAACTAGGCGGATGTTCCTATACAATCTGTGCGGCAGGTACAAGCTGTTCTTCACCGAGTCAAAACGGATTTACTGGCTACACAACTTATGTAACTGGCTACGGTCTAAGTAATTTCTGTGCTACTGGCGGATCTAATGGATGTTCATTCTGTTGGGGTTACGGTGGTGCATATACCTGCGAAAGTATGTTCCCATATTGTTGCTGTGCCTACGGCGGTGACGTTTGTATCCCTGGATCACACGGCGGATATCAAACAAGTCAATTCTGTAGAGCTCAAGGTAAACAATGGGCACCTGCAGGACCAGCCGCACAATCAGGACCAATCTTTGGACCTAACGGTTGTTCATGTGGCGGATATGGTGGCTACTCATTCTTCTGCCAACCAAGCCATCCAGGCGGTGGCGGTCTATCAGCACAAATGCACTGGCCTTGCGCATGCGGTCAATTTGGCGCAGGCGGAATGGTTTCTGTAACATACGGTTAATAAGAGAGAAATATGGCAAACATAACAAAGACATTCGTTTATCCACAAACAGACGATTACCTTTCTCAGTCAAACACTCAAGGTAAGACTGCTACATGGACATATGAAGGTCCAGAAAGAATTGTTGTGTATGTGGATAGTACAACAAATAAAAGAACACCCGGCGGTTGGCATGAGCCAGACGATCGACCAACTCCTTTAAATCAATACAAAGTTGAAATCGATTGTAACTCTAATCCTTTACTTTGCACATTATTTGGTGCTAGTAGAACAGTTAATGCAAACGATGTTCCAAATTTAGAAGTTGAATTACCTAGCGGCGGTGTATATCGTAGACCAGATCCAATTATGCCAGACCACGTGTTTGAAGTGCATGATATCACCTACGACCCTACTAGCGAAAGATTTGAAACTCCTTATCCATGGAAAAGGCCTCACATGTCATGGGAAGAAATTCGTAGAAAACGTGCAACAATGTTACACATTTGTGATGACAAAGTTGCTCCAGATCTTCCACAAGTTCTAAAAGACCATTGGACAGCATACATCCATGCACTACGTGACCTACCAGTTGTTTACGGTAAAGCATTTGGCGCAACTTTAACGTCAGCTGGCACAGGCTATGCAGAAGGAGATGTAATTACTGTAGCATCTAACGTACTTGATACAACTAATGACCTAACAATAACTGTATTAACAGTTGATAGCAATGGTGAAATTTTAACATTTAGCGTCTCTGGCGGCGACTCTAATAATAAACCTTCAGCAACACACGCAAATGTATCGTTTACAACAAGTTCTTCTGGAACTGGTGCTACGTTTGATGCAGTTAAAATCAAAACCTTTGACCCATGGATGGTAGAATTACCTCTAAGTCCTGATGAAGACCATACTCCGTATGAAGAAGGTGGAATTCAAGGTTGGGATGCTAGAGCATGGGCAAGAACTAAAGGCTATATTTCTTAAAAAATATTAGCTAATAAAAAAGGGCTCTTAGAGCCCTTTTTGTTTGATTACTTGTTTGGTACTTTAATTAGTTTTCCTAGTTCTGGCAAATACAAGTATTCAATGTCACTACGTGCTAGTGTATCAATAGCATCTTCGAGTGTTTCAACTAATGGATCTCCACCTAGGTTAAAGCTAGTGTTGAATAAGATAGGAACTCCGGTTCTATCATAGAAGGCTTTGATTAATCTATGATATAACTTGTTTTCTTCTTCTGTAACTGTTTGGATACGACAAGTACCGTCGACATGAATAATCGAAGGAATCTTGGCTTCAACACCGGGTTGGCAGTTTACAGCATACATCATATGCGGACTTGATTCTTTACCTCTAAGATCAAACCATTCGTGTACATGTTCTTGTAAAATGCTACCTGCAAATGGACGGAAATACTCTCGACGCTTGACTAGGTTAACAAAGTCCTTGCCATCTTCGTACGTTGGATTGAATAACACACTTCTATTGCCTAAAGCTCTAGGACCATTTTCACTTCTGCCTTGGAAAAAAGTAACAATGTTTTTGTTTAACAACAAATCAACTACATCGTTGTCAGTAGCATCAGAGATTTCAATGTTATGTGTTTCTTTAAACAGCTCCAAATCTTCAGCAGTATAGTGCTGTTCGAAACCAAGATATAAACCATCTTTACTGTAATCTATGTTACTGCTAGGAACTAACTGTTTGTAGAACATCAATGCCGCACCGATCGCAGTGCCCGCATCGTTACTAATTGGTTCTACATAAATCTCAATATCATCTTCTTTGAGATGTTGCAGATACCAATAGTTAGCCACGCAGTTTAGACCATAACCACCGCTGATAACAACTTTCTTTTTACCTGACATTTCTGCGGCTTTACGAATTAATCGAAGCACTTGCTCTTGTGTCTGTGTTTGGCATGCATAGGCAAGATCGCGGCGATTTTCAAGATATGTTAAATCTTCAGCATTTCTATTTTCTAAGAAAGGAAATAAACCTTCATTAACTTTTGCTCCGTTGGGGTACGTTGGAACAATTAAATTTCTATTAGATAATGGCGCAACAGCGGAGTCGTCAAACAGTTTTGGAATAGCTGAATTTTCTTTTCCATACGGGAATAGTCCCATAGTCTTACCTGCTTCGATGGAACTCCAACCGCAGTATTCAGTAACTGCTTCGTAGACTTTGGTAATACCTGCACGATCAGTGATTAATACTTCATGCGTAGATCCTGGCTCGTCATAGACATCGCTTGGGAAATCAGATGCTCTAAGTCCAGGAGTTGGTCCGCGAAGACCGATGTGTTTGTATAAAGTCTTAAATGTGTGCGGATAATCGCAGTCATAGATGCTCTCAGTTTCCCAACCAACTAGCTGTTCACCACCGTAGTTTAACGGAATAAATGTGCCAGCACCGTCGACGATTAGCGCCGCCGCAGAATCAAATCCTGAACGGTAAAATGCGCAGGCCGCATGCAACTTGTGGTGAATATGACTTAGGTCCACTACTTGGGGGTGTTCATACGGATTTTCTTTTCTGCTGATTAAACCAAGTTTTCTAGCAAGACCAGTATAAACGTCATCACCACTAAAGTCAACACGACCCGCAGTTTCAGATAGTTTTTGAGTGTGTGCAACTACTAGATAATCAAGTTTGTCTGTATAGTCTAAAATACGCATCATTGCCGCATACGGACCACCGTCATATTTGTGCCGGCTTAGACGTTCTTCTTCGATGCTAAAAACGATCTCTCCGTTTTTAAGCAAACAGACACTAGCGTTGTGACCTCTAGCAATGGCCGCAATCCAAATATCTTTCTTTAAAGTTTTAAGCATGTTTTTAGTATCCTAAGTAATTTCTTGGCCAAACAAAATGGTCGGGCCGTTTAAAATGTGCTAATTGAAGCAAGTGATCAAATTTTCTCTTGTCATGTCTGTTATTATTATGTAATTCGTCAATGCTGTCAATGATTAATTGTTGGCCAGGTGTAGTTTCTAAAGGTAAGCCTAATTTTGGTTTGAGATTTTCTAATAGCCAAACATTGTGTTGTCTTGGACTAGGATGATTTTCCTTCCAGGGCTCTTTATCATCTTTAGCTTGGAACCAAAAGAATCCACTAGCATTTTCTTTAGCAGTATAAGACATGGGCCTAAGCCAACGATCTTCATAGTCAGTCCATAACTTATTGTAAGGTTCTAATTCTGGAATCTTAACCCATGCTAATTTTTCTACACCTCGTTCATCCGGAGCTAGCAACAGCGTTTCTCCGTGTCCCAACCCGTCGTCGATATCAGAACCCATGTTCCGTACATCACCGATGCTAGACATATACCATTGACAACCTGTAGACTCTAATAGACCCTGTACCATTGCTATATGGTTAAAGGTATGCATTAGGTACGCAGGCTCGAAGAAAAATGTATCAATCCATTTTTGATCATAGATCTTAATATTGTGATAGTTAAAAATACTACCAGCAGTTTTCCAACCAATTTGTCTTTCAGGTAAACAGTCTGGATTTTGATTATAGAAATCATTACGCAGGTGTGTAGTCCACTGAACAACTACTACATCATCTTTAGTAAATTTATTTTTAACGTGGCATTCTACTACACGTTCAGCAATAGCTCTGTTACCAACACCGGCGAGCCCCCAATTTTCATAATGGGGTACTTCTTCACCTAAGAGATCAGCCCACGTTGGCCATGCGTAGCTGGTAAAACTACATCCAAATGTGAACACTCTTTTCATGCTGGACATTGATGTGTGTTAGCTGGAGGAATTGCAGAAACAGTTGATGCAGGTTTTTCTTTGTTAGAAGAATATTTTTCAATCATTTTACTAGCAGATTCTACGATAGCGTCCTCGATAGCTGAATTCATGACCATAATTCCGTCATTGGTTCTGTCAGCTACTTCGTCAATGGTGATTCTTATAGGGCTGTATCTTCTAACATCTCCGCCCATGTCTAAAACATCAAATTTTGAGTAGTTTGGATAAGACACATTAACAGCAAATGTCGACCCGACTACAACAGTGGCTGGTTTATCTAGCGCATAAGCAATATGTTGACCACTAGAATCACAACCTAAGAATAAGTCTGCAGAATTAATGATTCCTGCCCATTGACGTAGACTTACATTCTGCGGATGTGCCACCGGATCTTTGGCGCCATGGGCACTAAAATCAATACCAAATTCGCTCATAAAAATTACAGAATATTTCTTTTGTAATTTTTTAACAATCTCAACTACGTGTGAACCTTCGAAGCTACGTCCGCTAGGATCATGAATTGAAGTTTTGTGTACACTTACACCACGACCAAACGGTTGAAAGACAATAACTTTATCTTTCTTAGTTTTTTCTCTAACTTCTTCAACGATATCATGACCTAGAATAAGCTCATCTTGGCTTAGTCTAAGTGTAGGTTTTTGAAGTTCTCGCACACCCTTGTTATTGATAGCGATATCAAACGCCTGGGCAAGACTACATTTTTGATTATAGTATTCCCAAACTCTATACGGTTCGGGAGTAACAATATCCATGTTAATTAATTTTTCTTCAAAAAGATTTTTATGCCAGTGATCATAGGTTCGTTTGTATAGGGTAGGATGTCCTTTAAAGAAATCAGTACCCCCTTCACAAACGATTAAAAAATCATCATTTGGGTTCTCTTCTTGGTATTTTTCTAGTGCTGGAATCGAACAAATTACTCGTCCCGCACCGCCATTGATAAAAAATGCTTTAGATCTCATATATTCTCCGGAATTAGATTCGGCTATTATCTGCTAATATAATTTAGCATTTCTTCACCAACCCTGTCAATGTTTTTGAAGCTGATAAATATTAAAAACGAGACTTTTGACTATGCTTAACCTTAATAGACTAGTAGATAACGGACAAAAAAATACCCTTCGATTTATCAACGGATCGAGCCTTTCTCACAAGGGAAAATGGATTCCTATCTATACTGATACAGAAATAGACCGATTTTATGTTGGAGATTTTTCTTCAGCAAACTACACCATAACAGTTGAGTATAGCTCAAATAAAAAAGAAACTATGCAAGCCATGGTATGTGCTAGGCCAGATCAAGCCACGGTAACTGTATATGCTAAAACAGGCATCGACGATGCGATCATCGTTTTATCCGCTGAAGTTAATGACAGCTGGTTTAGCCTAAAAGCTAGTCCAGCGGACAGCAGTTTTGCTGGTGCTAAATTAGTTTTATTTGCAAACTATGTAGAAACTATCAATCCTCTAACATTGCCAGAACCTGTGTCATATCTTGACAGCTCTTTAGAAGGAAGCGGCGGCAGTGGAAGTTATATACCAGGTAGTGGTGGAACAGCATCAGATTCATTTAAAACTATTGCCGTATCTGGACAGTCAAGTGTTATCGCAGATTCGGCCACTGATACGCTAACCTTAGTCGGAGCTGGCGGCATCACTATTACTACTAATGCGACCAGCGATACTATTACATTTACCGGATCGGGATCAGATACACTAGCAACAGTAACCGCACGTGGTAGCGAAACTGACACTGCTATTGTGGTTAATAATACTGTTACTGCCGAGGGATTTGTCAGTACTGGCACAGGTACACCAACTATAGAGTCAGAAACAACTATAGACTTAGATGCCGGCGTTGCTGTTAGAGTTATAAATGGTACACTAAGATTAAAGAATTATACTTCAACTGAAAGAAACGCTTTAACACCTGCTAACGGTGACATAATTTACAATTCTACTTCAAATAAATTCCAAGGATATGCTGACGGTTCCTGGGTTGATTTGCATTAAAAATGCTGAAAAAACTGCAAAGATAAATACTCTAACGGAGAATTAAATGCCAGTATCGTTTCAACCTTTAACGTCTGACAGCGGCTTTAGAAGCCCAGGATTTCTTGTCGACGGCAGCGGTAATGCTACTGTTAGATCGATTACAGTAACTACCGGTGGTGATGATGGCGGTGGAGGTGGTTCTGCTGTTTTAACGGTTGATAATATCATCGTTGCTGGAGAGAAGCTAATCGAGGACGGTGATTCTTCAGTAAGTTTAGGCAACGGAATCACCGGAAGTTACCTAACCAAAGTTGGAGTTTTGCAATCCCTAGAGATTGAGGGAGACCTGACAGTTTCAGAAGGATCAACTCCATATCTAAGAGTACAAAACGGTAGCATTGTTTTAAATAACTTTGGTCCAACACCTGGATCAATTAACAATATTAATATTGGTGATGTAACACCGGCTACTGGCGCATTTACTAGAATTGATATCGCCGACGGTGCATTACTAGAAGTTACATTCAGAGGTGATTTTAGCCTACTAGTAGAATATGATTTTAGAGATGTAGTTCGATACGAAGATGACCTATATCTATGCATAGTACCATCTGCTGGAAATTTACCAACAGATGAAAACTACTTTGAACCATATGAAGGTTCAAATTTATTAACAGTTGCTGGCGGAATAACAGGAACTGAACTAACAATAACCGGTCCTGGAAAAATTGACGCGACTGTTATTGGAACAACATCGCCTGCGAGAGCAGTTTTTACAAACGTTGAAATAGTCGACGCCCCAACACAGTCAAATCAAGCAACGCGAAAAGACTATGTTGACAACAGAGTAAGTGCGTTTGCAATCGTGTTTGGAGCATGACGGAGAATATTAGTTGGCAAAAAAGAAGATAGACAATTACGTTTTTATACCAGGCATTTCAGCTAGCGATAATCTGCTACCCAATGCCTATGACTTATTAAACAGAAACGTAGAATTTATTAAAGCAGAAGCAAATGCATTTATCACAAATAGGATTATAGCAGACTCTGCTTTAACATACTATCCCAATGCTGTTGCATCATTAACTGCTAACAAAGAATTTTTAAAAGAAGAATTATCAGCTTGGATTGAAGACCAAGTAAGAAATAACGTAGAACCATTTGTTGATATACAGCCAACTGATTATAATTCAGTTAAGTGTAAGAGAGACATTGGATATTTTATCCAGGGATCTGCATATGACGTCGCTCTTGGAACAAACTATAATGCGGTATTTTTAGGCATCGCAGAATCTAATTCTGCAGACCTAACGTCTACAGTATTTGATACTATATCTGCTACAAAAACAGAAGTTGCCGCAATTACAGAAGTTGCCGCAAATGCCACAGCAGTATCAAGGTCTGATGCATTTTATGACGAAGTCTTAAATATTGCACAAAACGGTAGAGAAGTTGCTAGTGCGATCACATTTACAAATCCAACATCAGGACGATCAGCAAGCCAGATTGCCGCAAAAGATCAATTAATGGCTAACATTGATTTCATTACAGCTGAGATTAATGCGTGGGTCAATGTAAACTACCCAGATCACAATCACAATGTGGCAAAGTGTACTCGAGATGTTAAGTATGCTGTAGAATCTTTTGCCTACGATATTTTATACGGCGGCAATTCGGCAACCTACTATAATGCTAAATTTTTCTATTACAGTGGCGCGGCACAGATCACAGAAGCACACCAAGAACAAACAGTAGCCGCATATGGCAGATTAAAGACCATCGTTGAACAAATTGTTCAAGGACAAACAGTAACAAAATCTTCAGGAAATACTGCTACTCAATCAACTAGTGGTGCAGTAGCTAACTCGTCAGACGCGGCCACAGTAGCGGCTCTTTGTCAAGTTATTTCAGACGTGGTTGAATTTGGAACAACCTCTCTTCCTGGAACTCAAACTTACCCAGATATAGCATGGGGTCTTGCTACAGAAGGTGCGGCAATCTTAGCCGCCAGCACAGATATTATTGACACTGTGGTAGCAGTTGACACTTATATCGCTACTAAGTGTAAGAGAGACGTCGGTTATATTATTGATGCTTACTTAACCGATTTGAGTTATGGTGGAAATACTGAAACTGCAAGAATACTACACTACTACTGGTTAGGTGGTCAGCCGCAGGTAGACGGAACAAGATTACCAGAAGCTGCCGCTCACGCACAGCTACGAGATATGATCACTGATTATATCTTTACAAATACTGCTTATCCTTCACTACAATCAGCACAATCTCAAAACACAGGGCTCGCTGCCGCTGAATCGGGTGCAGGAGCAAGAATTGATACTCTTTCACAGACTGTTATCGATGTTATCGTAGACGGACTTGATGAGCTACCAACACCGCAATATGGTGCTGTGTTCAGAGACTACACATATGATACTTCAAAGTGTTCGAGAGATATCGGATATGTACTGTCTGCTTACTTGAATGATCTACGATATGGTGGCAATGTTAAGACTAGATACATTTCTAGTTTCTACTGGATCGGACAGACTCCTCAGGTAGACGGAGATAGAACACCCGAAGCTGTTGTACATGAATGGATTAGAGATCTCTTAAAGAATTATATTTGGAACAACACACTTTATCCGTCGGAGCAAACATCAGTTGATCAAGTTATTGACCTTACTGTTACCGCTGAAAGTGGTGCGGACACAAGAATTGATACACTAACTGAACAGTTGACCGCAGTTATCGTTAACGGCCCAGATTACCTTCCAGTACTTGAAAATGGATGCAGTCAGGTTAAGGTTCAAGGATATTGGGCACCGAGCGATCTATTGCTAGTAACCAACAGTCAAACTAACGAAATCATTTACAACTTTAGCGATGCTTCATTGCGAGGCAGCTTTACTTACTACAGAAGAGAAGATCATATCATGGATCACAGAGATCCGGATTTCCCTTCTTATCTAGCAACTGCTGATGCTATTACTACAATACAATTATTCGCTGACACTACTAATATGTCAGCGTCTGATAGCCTACAGATATTTGTAGAAGTTCCAGAATTAGCAGTAAGGCCTTACGACTTTGGTACAGATGCCATTGAACGTATGCGTGTAGCATACCCTCAGAGTATGCTTGACGCTGACTTTGAGTACGGCCTGCAACCAACTAAGTGGGCCGCTATTGGTCTTCAGAGAGGTTATCCAGGTGTATATGAAATTCCTGGAACTGATCTTCAAGTGTTTAGCGTTTCTACTGATGCTAGTACCGGAACTGCTGGTATTGGTGCTTCTTTAATTACAGTAACCACTGTCGGATCACATGGACTCGAAGCTGGCGATCCAATAACTGTTAAAGCACTAGGTAATTCTGTAAGCGGTTTTGCTCGTGCTGAAGGTTCATTTATTGTTAATACTGTAGTATCAAGTAACCAGTTCACCTACTATGCTCAGAGTAAAGTTGGTAGAAACAGCGGTGACACTCTTGCAACAACCTATACACAGATTCGATATGGAGGATTTTATACTGGCGCGGCGATCGGACGTCCAGTATTTTCAGTCTATTCAGAAGGTAACGGCGGAACTATTACATCAAAATGGATTACTCCTGAAGGTAGCGATCTAATCGCATTTACAGGAACAGCACCAGAATTAGGCTCTCCTATTGTGAGTTCGGGAGTAGTTAGTGGTACACAAGTAGCAGCCGTATATGGTACTGGTGGTTCTGTAACTACAAAACAGGTAACACAGAATTCGTTAACCGGCGAAACTACCTTAACTTTAGAAAACGTATCTGGTGTTGAAGAAGGTATGGCTGTCGAAGACGGCGCTGGAACAGCTCTATTCATTACAAATATTGTTGGAACTACACTGAGCTTATCTGGTTCACTAGCCGAAGATATTTTAGGTGACGTCAATACCTTTACCAACGTTGCTGGTTCTAATGATGTGTCCGACGGCGCTGGTGCTACATTTGATGTAGTATTGGCTTCTGGTTCTTATTCATCTGTTACATTAAATCTAGCAGGCGATGGATATAATGTTGGAGACTATGTTAAAATTCCAGGTGACAATCTAGGAGGCGCTAGCCCAGATAACGATATTATTGTTAGACCAACAGAAGTTGACACTAGCGGATCTATTTTAGATTTTACATATTCAGGCAGCGGAGCTACTGGAAACGCAGAATATACAGGATTATCTCCCGACGCTACTGGTGGCTCATCCGGCGGAACGTTTAACAATCTAAGCCCGGATTCGAGCTCCGGTACAGGTCTCGGCGCGATATTTGACATAACAAGAGTAGCCGGATCTTACTCTGCTACTGCGGATACTGGAGGCGGTGATTATGCAGTTAATGAACAATTAACATTCTTAGGAACCAACCTAGGGGGAACAACACCGGCTAATGATTGTACAATCACTGTTGATTCTGTACAACAAAGTTATACTAATTTAAGCCAAGGCAGCACCACAGGCAGTGGTACAGGCGGAACATTTAATGTTACAAGAGTTGGTACTTCTTACACTGCGGCTACTGTTAATAGTCCAGGATCTAATTATTCGGCGGGTGACGATGTTGTGATTCCGGGAACGTTATTAGGCGGTGCTACCACAGCCAACGATCTTACTCTAAATGTAGAAGCAGTATCGCAAAGCTATCCGACTGTAATACCAGATTCTACTTCGGGTATTGGTACCGGCGCAACATTTACAATTTCTAGATCCGGAACTAGTTATTTTTCTCTAATAGTGTCTGCAGGTACTGGTTATACACCAGGAGATACAATTACAATCTTAGGAACACAGCTCGGCGGCGCTGCCCCAGCTAATAACTGTACTCTAACAGTTGGTACTGTCGGCGGAACAGGCGACATTCTTACATTATCAAACACCTCGGGAACTGCTACTGGTACTGGTTCAATTGACTCTGTATCGATTGTGTCAGGAACTGCTACTGGTACTGGTGAGATAGTTACATTTACAGTGAGCGGCACATCATCAGATCAAAGTTTAGGAACTGGTGCAGTGTTTACCGTAGAAAAGAATCTAGGAGTGTATTCTGCTACTGCAACTACCGCAGGTTCTGGATATAGCGTAAACGATACTATTAGAATTTACGGTAATAGACTAGGCGGATTAATCACTGTTAACGACTGCGTACTAACAGTATCTACTATTGACGGCTCAGGAGGTATCTTAACAGTATCGGCAGCAGGAACTGGAACAACACCAGATGCTACGTTTACTAATATTATTTCGTTCTATCAGCAACCAGTAGGAACAGGAGCAAGATTCTCTATTACTAGATCAGGAGGATCGTATAGTGTAACAACTACTACCGCAGGATCTGGATATAGGATCGGTGAGAGGATCAACGTTGATGGTTCTGATCTCGACGGTGAGGACATTACTAACGACGCAGTTATAACAATTTCAACTGTTAATGGCAGCGGAGGAGTGACTGATGCTAGCATCTCCGGCGCGGCTGTAGAAGGAACTGATGTACAAATTTGGTCTACAATTGGTTTATCAGAAACTACTACAGATGACATACCAGATGCGCAAAATATTGTAGTGGGTACAATTTCTACTATGGAGGTTGAATTCACTACTCCACACGGTCTAGTTCCTGGAGCAAACATTCTAGTTGATATTTCATCTTCCGGAACTAACCATGTGTTAGCTGAAGGGCCATTCATCGTCGACCAAGTTCCAACGATAAACAAAATTAGATATACTGCTAGAACATCCGGAACTATCGATGACAGCGTTGAAATCTCAGGAGCAATCTATCCAAGACCGGATACATATTTTATCCATAGACCGTATGACGGTGGAGTACAGTTAGGTACCGGTGGTCCGCAACACGGCGCACAGGCAGTTCGTCAGAGTAAAAAATACATTCGTTATCAATCCGGTAAGGGCATTATGTATACCACTGGTGCTCTATTTGCACCAAGCTACGACTTACAAAGTTTAGAAGCAGACGGAGTTGAACCTGGTTCGTTTATAACAGTAACTACCGATGATGTAGATCATGGTCTGCAAGTCGGTGGTGTAGTAAGGATCATCGGTGTAGTAACATCCGGTTACAATGGTGATTATACAGTATCAGACATAGTTAACGAACGTGTGTTTAGGATACAGGCTAACACCTCTCTATCAAACACCACAGCCGTACTAGGATCGCAGAGTCAGGTTTCTATTCTAAATTGGCACGGTGCTACTGTTAGAGCAGGAGCGTTCGACGATCAAAACGGATTGTACTGGCAATACGACGGTCATTATGTAGCTGTTGGTCGTAGAAGTGCAACTTTCCAACTAGCTGGTGTTGTTAGCGTTAACGCTGATTCCAATACAGTCACTGGAACTAATACACGATTCCGTGATCAAGTACAAGCAGGTGATCGTATTGTTATTCGTGGCATGACCCACGTTGTACAAAACGTTATCAGTGATACATTAATGTATATCAATCCAGACTATCGTGGAGTTAGAAATGCGGTACAGGCTAAACTATGTAAGATACAAGATCAATTGTTTAGACAAGATGAATGGAACAGAGACAGGCTAGACGGAACTGGTCCAAGCGGATACAATATTGACATTACTAAGATGCAGATGATCGGTATTCAGTATTCATGGTACGGTGCTGGATTTATTGATTTTATGCTACGTGGTGCAGACGGTAACTTTGTATTTGCACATAGAATTCGTAACTCAAACGTTAATACAGAAGCGTTCATGCGTACTGGTAACATGCCTGTTCGATATGAAGTTATCAACGAATCTGCCAGAAGCTACCTATCACGCGGTATTGACTCACAGCAATTGATTCTTCCTCTAGCAGACACAACATTTTTCCCAGAGGATGGCGGCATCGTTTATGTCGACAACGAATTAATTTCGTTTACTGGAAAGACTAGAGAGTATCTCACAGGCTGTAACCGATCAGTTCCGATGAGTGCCTTCCAATCTGGAGCTCAAAGAACGTTTACCGCAGGTGAAGCCGCAACACACGACGAAGGTACAGGAGTTATTCTAGTAAGTAACACTATCAGTCCAATTATTAGTCACTGGGGTAGTGCGTTCTTAACAGACGGCGGATTTGATTCAGATCGCGGATACATCTTTAACTATGCATCAACTGGGATCTCGGTAACAACTACTAAGAAAACAGCTTTCCTAATTCGTCTAGCACCTAGCGTATCTAATGCCATTGTTGGTGACTTAGGCGATAGAGAGTTGTTGAATCGTGCGCAGTTATTATTGAATGGTATTGAAATTACTTCAGATACGGGCACAGGTGGTATGGTTGTTGAAGGAGTATTGAATCCTCAAAACTATCCAACAAACCCAAGTGATATTGCCTGGGGAGGCCTAAGCGGCCTAGGTCAAGGAGGCCAGCCTAGCTTTGCACAGATCGCCCCAGGAGGATCTGTAAACTGGTCTAGCGGTACAACGCAGACTACAGCTTCAGCGCAGACACAAGGAGCAATGGCTTCAACTATTACAACTCAATACTCAAGCGGTAATAGAACAAACTATGCTTATATTACTACAACATCGTGGACTAACAGCAGTGCGTTTGTTGGTGTTACTGTTAATGATTCTAAGTATCCAGCAGGTACTACAATCACTACTGCTATCAACTACGGTAGTTATTATCTAATATATTTTAGCCAACCTTCAAACACAAACGTCGGCGCCGGTGTTAACATCGTTCTAAGTCTAGGCGGTACACTAGTTAATACTAACTATTTGTACTTCCAAAAAACAAGTTTTGAAAGCATTTCTGTAGCACTAGGTACTGAAGTTAGCGATCCGACTAAGTTCCCGGCGGGTACTAAGGTAACCAGCATCAGCGGGCCAGACACATTTGGTGCAACGCAGTATTATCGTGTTAACTTTAACCAAAACTCGATCGCATCAATTGCAGGCAACACAAATATTACATTCTTGTTTGGTCAACCTCCATATGCGCTACCTGGTGAAACAGTATTCTCGTTTATTGCGAACCCCGGTGAACGTGCTGAATTAACGCTAGAAGCATTAAAAGAGTTAACCAACACCCCGCTAGGCGGCCGCGGTACGTATCCAAACGGTCCAGACGTCTTGGCTATCAACGTGTATAAGGTAACCGGAAGTGCGATTAACGCGAATATTATTCTTCGTTGGGGTGAAGCGCAGGCTTAAAGACTATCGATAATATCGATAATAGTTTGGATCTTAGTTTGTATAATGCGATTGCGCAGGCTAAGATCCAATCCCTTATGTACAGGTTTAGGAAGAGTGTTAAGATCAAACCAGCCCCAGGCGATGTGCTCATCGCTGAGCGTAGGAACAAATTCTGATTCAACTATACAAAAGTATGTGTGAAAATTAAAGAGACTATCGTTAGATACAAATTTTTCTAACGGAATCGTTTTTTTGATATTAGGAACAAGGCCAAGTTCTTCTTGTATTTCTCTTTGAAGTCCCTGCCATGCAGATTCCCCAATATTATTAGTACCACCAACTAAGCCCCAGCGTGTTGCATGTCGACCGTCTTTTTTCTGTAGAAGTAAAAATCGTTTGGTATTTTTAGCACAGATTAATGCACCGCTACAGTCAATTAAAGTTCCAGTCTCCATTCGCCTCGCCTATATTCTCCGTCGAAGGATTTGACCCAACTCACTCCATTCCACTTATATTGAACTAGAGTATAGATGTTTGTCTGATAAACAATAACATCGTCGTGCTCTTGCGCCGAAAATACTACGTGCCAAGTATCGCCGTCCCACTCGATGATATCGTTAGCTTCTGCTATAAAGTCACTACTGTTGCTATTTTTCCAAGCATCCGGCCCGTCTTCGTTGAAGTTAAGTATATATGTTACAACACTGCCAGCAGGAATAATTTCGTCAGCTACGATATAAAAATTTCCGTTCCTGTTGGCTGAATTTGCACCAACCTCTGCATCGTCGACGAGTAATTTGAACTCATTAACTTTATCAAATGCTACACCTGTGTTGATGGTTTGGATTCTACTAGTAGTAGTAAACGTATCTCTTACGCCACCTCCGATGCTTTCAATGATAAGATATCTAGTACCTATTTCTAAATTGCTAGGACCGGTCGTAGTCGGATCAATGATTGCGTCAAAAGATCCCCACGAGTTTGAATCTCTAGCTGGGCCTTCGATTGACGTATTTGATGGATACGTGTCTTCATCCCAATTAACAGACAGGAATGTGCCATCTAACGGATTTAAACTGATATATCCAACGATCTCTGATCCGTCACTTTGTAGTAGATAAATCTTGCTGAGTCCTGCTTGATAGGTTCCGGGGCTTTGATCAAGGATCATAGTCCAAGCTAGATAACTTCCTGGATCTGTATTGCTTACTAGTCTAATACTACCTTCAGTGACAACAATGTCAAAATTACCAATGGTAGTTTTTTGATTAAGGATAGGATTGCTAGGATATGCTTGACCGCCCATAATGTCGGTGCCTAGCCCGTCAATGTAACCGGTTTCTGGAGCTCCAACTGTACTAAAGACTCCAGCAATGATGTTAGTAACAACACCGAGTTTCTTAACCTTAGCAGGAGGTGTGATCCATATAGGTGTTTCTAAACTTAAACTAGCAACGTCAATGCTGATGTTAGTACCTACTGGGATCGATCTTGAACTAAATGTTACATCACCTAGTTCAACAACACTTAAACTGGTCCAGTCAACAAAATTGTCTGTAGTCTGTATTTCTAAACTCGGATTAAACAATACTAAAATTTGTTCTAATATCTGTAATTTTTGTTCTGTGCTAGTACTCCATATATCAACCTTAAGAGTTAATTTGTAGGGAGTAGGCATCAAACGTTCAACAGTATAGTTTTGTCCTTGTTGACTAGTATATGAACCGTCTTCGATAGATCTTTCTCTAATATGTACTTTTCCTACGTGAGTAGCATCACCTAGTCTAGTTCTATCAAGATCTAAATCGGTAACATAAACTGCGATCCTTGGAGCAGAGTTTAGATTGTTTTCAGAACCTTGATTGATTATATGTGCAGCCTGGCGATCAATGTCGCCGTACATTACTGGAACTCGTTGGAGAGTGCCGTCGCCGTGTTTGACTACAAAGTTAGACATTAAACGAATAACTTGTATAATATATCTTCTTATTTGACCGTCGTAGAAAAACTGCATTATAGATCCGCCTTAGGTTTAAGTGCCTTAGAAAGTGCTTGTCTTTCAGCAACTTCTTCTCCAGCAATAGTATCAGTGGTTGTATTATTAATGAAACCGGTTTTAAGAGTGCTACGAGAATCAGTATTTGTTAGTGTATGTCGTACAGCATCTTCTCTCTTGATCCAACGTATACCGTCGAATCTAAACAGACGATTTGGAAAGAAGTCTGTCCTTAAGAAATAGTCACCGTCAACGGCACTGGCTGGGAAAGCAGTACCATGACCAAAATCTACACCATTGTCTGGTATACCGTCTCCTAATAAGTAACCGGTATATCCACTCCTCTTTGGTCTCTCAGCCATGCGACTAGCATCTAATGTTGTAGAAGAAGTATCTATATCTGTTTCATCTGCTGTCTTTAACAAGGGTTTACCTTGGTCGTCAACTGCTAGTGTATAGAATTGTTCAGTTTGGTATCCGCTCAGTGGCGAATCAGATTCTGCTTGAGCTAGTACAGCATCATTGATTTCTAACTCTTTAGATTTAGTACTGAGAACTTCTTGTAGGCTAGGTCCGGTATAGGTGCTGAAATAATCTGTATCTGTTGGTAAGTTACCTGTAGTTTCTGCGGTTACTTGATATAAACTGCCTTCATATCTAACAACATCTCCTACTTTATATGTTGTTGTAGAACTAAATTCACCTTTGAAGTTAACATCCGAATCAGCAGGCTTAACGAGGATATCTGAAAACTGTTGCTGGTCATTAAACTTACTTAATTTTAATCTATATAAATGTGGATACCATGTCTTGCTAAATCCTTCTGCGGCTCTAGCAACATCACTGATAACAAAAAATCTTGGTAGGGCTATGTCGTGATCGTTGAGGGCGTGTTCATCTCTCAAATGCGGTAACTCAACAACATCGCCAGCTACGGGTTTACGACCTATGTTTTTAACAAAGTCGTTGATGTGTACAGTCATAAAAATCGTATCGTTTTCAATAAACAAAGCAAATTGACTTAGATTAAAATCAATATCTTGTACATTGTATACACCACGTATTCTATAGATATCAGAACTGTACTTCCTATCACGATTTTCTAAAAATAATAGGTCTTGTATGTTAGTTTCTTTAACAACATCATACTGCGGTTGATCAGCAGTAGCGTCTGCATCGTCTGGATTTCTAGGTCCTAGATATTTGTGCAGATAAACGTCTGTACCACCAATCTGAAACATTTCAGAAATTTGGCGATCTATAAACTTATAGTCTGCACCTTTTTCGGGTTTGTAAAGTGATAATCGTGGCATAGTACAATATTTAGCGATAAATAATGGGGGAGAACGAAATGTCAGACAATCCAACAGAAGTTAAACAACGAGTATACGATTATTGCCGCACTATGCTAGGTGACGGTATGATTGATGTAGAATTAGATCCAGTGCATTATGAAACTGCATTAGATCGCGCTCTAACTAGATTTAGACAGCGTAGTTCAAATTCTGTAGAAGAAAGCTATGTGTTTTTAACCTTAGAAAAAGACAAAAACGACTACACACTCCCTCAAGAAATCATCAACGTTCAAAGTGTTTTTCGTAGAACCCTAGGATCTAGAACTGGCGGCGGAACTGGTACTAATTTTGAGCCATTTAATCTAGCCTATACAAACACCTACTTGTTGAACAGTACAATGCTAGGAGGCATTAGCACCTATTATATGTTCGCTGGTTATCAAGAAATGGTAGGTAAAATGTTTGGTAGTTATATTGAATTCCAATGGATTCCTACTAGTCGTACACTAAGGATCCTACAGCGTCCGTTTACTGAAGGCGAAGTTTTAATGCTACGTTGCCAAAATTATAGACCAGACTATACTATAATTGAAGACATTTATGCCAAGCAATGGATCAGAGATTATGCTCTAGCCAACTGTAAAATCATGTTAGGTGAAGCTCGCAGTAAGTTTGCCAGCATCGCTGGCCCGCAAGGTGGTGGAGCACTTAACGGCTCTGATTTAAAATCCTCGGGTAAAGAAGACCTAGAAAAGCTAGACAAAGAATTAGAAACACTAGTTTCTGGTGGAACTGGCTACAGTTTCATAATTGGCTAAGAAAAATTTGACCTTGTAACAAATTTGTATAAAATATAGTATCGCTTAGGAGATACTATGATTATTGGATTCGTTGGATTTATTGGTTCCGGCAAAGATACTGCCGCAGATTATTTGGTTAACTTTCACGGATTCCGACGAGACTCCTTTGCAAACACTCTCAAAGATGCGGTAAGCGCAGTATTTGGCTGGGATCGCACTTTACTAGAAGGTCGTACTAAAGAAGCTCGCGAATGGCGAGAGCAAGTAGATCCGTGGTGGGCTGAAAGACTAGGCATGCCCACATTAACTCCTAGATGGGTACTACAGTATTGGGGTACCGAAGTATGCCGAAACGGATTCCATGATGACATCTGGATCGCTAGCTTAGAAAACAAAATGCGTAAGACCAGCGACGATATTGTTATTAGTGACGTGCGATTTCCTAACGAAATTAAAGCTATACATAATGCTGGCGGGAAAGTAGTTAGAGTAGTTAGAGGAGCAGATCCCGAATGGTATCAGGATGCATACAATATGAACTGCGGTCCTACTAACATGAGTTGGGCTATCAGCAAAGCTCGCATGGAAGCACTAAAGATTCACTCAAGTGAAACAGCTTGGATCGGCAAAGGTATTGACCTTGAAATTGATAACAACGGAACTATTGATCAGCTTTTTGAACAGATTAGAAATCTGGTCGTAGATCGCCCTGACGCCACTGAACGCCCTCTTTATGTAGGACTCGTTGACAGTTTGCACACACTGTCTTAAGATTACTTGGGCGGCTATTGTTTAGATTTCCGTCCATGTGAAAAACATTAAACTGCTCTTTATACTTGCTCTTAAACCCGCATTTGTCGCAGACGTTCTTCATCCTATAACCGTCACGATACCAGCGCGGTAGCCCTTTCTCTATTCCACCATGCTTAAGGCAAGCTTCGCACTTCTTACGGTAGAAGGTGCGTCCATTCTTGTGATAGTTAATTGCGGCTGGTCTTAGGCCGCAGATACATAAAGGCCGTGTCATACACGTATTTATCCTGCCCTTTTTCATCCCTTTTCAGGTAGTATAACTGGGCGGTTTTGGTTGGAAACCAATAAATACTAGTAGAACAAAACCTTTAGGAGATTCTAAGATGGCATTAAGTTCACCAGGCGTAGAAGTCAAGGTAATTGACGAATCCTTTTATACACCAGCTGAGCCTGGCACAGTACCTTTGATTATTGTCGCCTCAGCTGAAAACAAATCCAACGGCGGAGGCACAGGTACAGCACCTGGCACACTTAAGGCCAACGCTGGAGAAGTTTATCTTCTAACTAGCCAGAAAGATTTGGCGGACACATTTGGCGATCCAGTATTTAAAACTGACGCTAATAACAATCCTATCCATGCTGGCGAGCAGAACGAATACGGTCTACAAGCGGCCTATAGCTTGTTAGGTGTTAGCAACCGTGCTTTCGTAGTACGTGCAGACGTTGACCTAAATCAGCTAGATGCTAGCGCAGATGCACCAACTGGTGAACCATCAAACGGTACATACTGGTTTGACACTGCCAACACAGCATTTGGTATTTTTGAATGGGACGGCACAGCTAAGAGCACAAGCTCACCAGCTACTGCACAGACATTCACTAATAAGACTCCGATCGTAATCACAGATACAACTAAAGTTACTGGCTCTGCACCAGAATACAACGGTCCACCAAAAACATCAGTTGGGGCTATCGGTGATTATGCTATCGTCGCAACAAACACATCCAACGAAATGTTCTACAAGAACAGAGACGGTGCTTGGGTTAAAGTTGGTTCAAACGACTGGACAGCAAGCTGGCCAACAGTGCTTGGCGGTGCAGTAGGAACTATCGTTGATGCAACAACACTTTTACTTAACGGTAACACTGTCACTATAGACGGAACAACAATCAGCGCAGTAGCTGATTCAATTAATGATGCGGCAATTAGTGGTGTAACTGCTGGTGTTAGAAATAACGTATTAGAAATTTATTCCGACGGTACAGTTAACAGCATTGTAGTTGCGGCAGGCACAGCTACATTATCTGCACTAGGTTTAACAGCAGGCACATACTACATGCCTAAGTTAACCATCGACAAACATACACAAGTTCCTGCTTATAAGACACGTGACACCCAGCCACGTCCAACTGGATCTGTATGGATTAAAACTACAGAACCAAACAGCGGAGCACGTTGGAGGGTCAAGCGTTATAATTCAACAACACAGCTATGGGAAGCAGTTGAAGCTCCTATCTATGCTACAAATCAGTCAGCTCTATACAATTTAGACAGAACAGGTGGCGGTGCAAACCTAGCAGTTGGAACATTGTTTACCAAATCTAACGTAACAGAAAACTCTGGTGTTGACACATTCCCAACAGTTGCAGATTTTACAATTTTCCGTAGATCCGCAGTTGGTGCAACAACAATCACTTCTGCTAAGATTACAGCATCGAGTTTAGCGGCTGGCACATATACTTTTGATCTAGCAGAATCAGATGCTGGAAGCGAAAGTTTAGAATCAGTAATAACAGTTAGCTTTACAGCGACCGGTGCCACAACTGATGCAGATGTTGTAGCCGGCGCAATTAATTCTGCTGGATTCCAAAATGTTACAGCAGAAGTTGACAGCCAGAACAGAGTTGTGATCAGCCATGCACAGGGCGGTGAAATGTTAATCACTGACACAGATGGCGGATTATCCGACATTGGTTTTGCAACATCTGGATCTGCGGCAACTACTAACCTAGTTGATGCGGCTGCTGGTACTGGTGCAGACTTCCTTGCTACACTATGGGAAGAACTAAGCTACACAGCTGGCGCAGATGCTCCAAGTTCATTAACTGAAGACGGTACATTATGGTATAGCTCAGTTGTTGATGAAATTGACATCATGATTCACAACGGTTCTACATGGGTAGGCTACAAAGATTCAACAAGCCCATTCTATGACACAGGGGATGATGCTACTGATCCAGCAGGTCCTATCGTTTCTGCAACAGAACCAGAAACACAGAGCGACGATAGCCCATTGGCTAACGGCGATCTATGGATTGACACAAACGATATTGAGAATTTCCCAACTATCTACAAGTACAACAAAGATCTACAGCGTTGGGTATTAGTTGACAAGACAGACCAAAGCACAGAAGACGGTGTGTTATTCGCTGATGCTCGTTACAACACAGCAGGCGCAAACAGTGATGAAGCTGGGTCAATTGAAGACTTATTAACCAACAACTTCCTAGACTTTGACGCTCCAGATCCAGCACTATATCCAAAAGGCATGTTGCTATGGAACCTACGTCGTTCAGGATTCAACGTTAAGAAATTCGTACAGAATTATGTTGATGTCGCCGGAGACAACGAGCGTTTCAACAACAGCGAGTCAATGGACAGCTACTATCCACACCGTTGGGTAACAGAGTCCGGAAACCAAGAAGACGGTTCAGGAACATTTGGACGTAAGGCACAGCGCAAGGTTATCGTACAAGCTCTACAGGCAACTGTAAACAGCAACCAACAGATCCGTGATGAAGAATCACGTGTGTTTAACTTGATTGCTTGCCCAGGTTATCCAGAACTAATCGGTGAACTAGTTAGCTTAAACTACGATCGTGGATTAACAGCATTCGTAGTTGGCGACACACCTGCACGTTTAACCAGCGATGCTACAACATTGTTAAATTGGGGTACAAACCAAGATCTAGCAGTAGAAGACAACGATGTTGGTCTAGTATCTAGCGATGAGTATCTAGGCGTATTTTATCCATGGGGTTACACCAGTGATAACTTTGGTAACAACGTAGTTGTTCCACCAAGCCACATGATCCTACGCACTATTGCGTTGAACGACCAAGTTGCTTATCCATGGTTTGCACCAGCAGGTGTACGTCGTGGCGGTATTACTAATGCTACAGCAGTTGGTTATGTTGACAGCCAAGAAGGCGAATTTAAATCAGTCGCTCTAAACGTTGGTCAACGTGATACACTAGCAAGCATTAAAGTAAACCCAATTACATTTATCACAGGTACTGGTCTAGTTAACTATGGCCAATATACTCGTGCTAGAGCCGCAAGTGCATTAGATCGTATTAACGTAGCACGTCTAGTAGTTTATCTACGTAGACAGCTAAGTGCTCTTGCTAAACCTTATATCTTTGAACCTAATGACAAGATCACTAGAGATGAGATTAAGGCCGCAGTTGAAAGCCTATTATTAGAACTAGTAGGTCAACGTGCTCTTTACGACTACCTAGTAGTTTGCGATGAGTCTAACAACACTCCAAGCAGAATCGATCGTAACGAGTTGTACATTGATATCGCTATTGAACCAGTTAAGGCAGTGGAATTCATTTACATTCCATTACGCTTGAAGAACACTGGCGAGATCTCTGGGCTATAAATAGAACATAGGAGCTAAGAAATGGCAATCGCAACATTATCAAAATTTACAGTTCCCCTAGCTAGCGATCAATCCGCTAGCGCACAGGGACTGTTAATGCCAAAGTTAAAATATCGCTTTAGAGTGATGTTTGAAAACTTTGGTGTATCAACACCAACAACAGAACTTACAAAACAAGTAATTTCTGCGGCTCGTCCAAACGTAACGTTTGCTGACCAAGTTATTGAAGTTTACAACAGTAAGATTCACTATGCTGGTAAGCACACATGGGCTACTATTGCTGTTAGCCTACGTGATGACGTAACCGGCGCTGTACAAAAACTAGTTGGCGAACAGATGCAAAAGCAGTTTGACTTCTTTGAACAGAGCTCTGCGGCTTCAGCAATTGATTATAAATTCTCAATGAGAATTGAAATGTTAGACGGCGGTAACGGCGCTAACACTCCTAATGTTTTAGAAACATGGGAGTGTTATGGTTGCTACATTACTGCGGCAAACTATCAATCACTAAGCTATGCAGAACAAGGTCCTGCTACAATTGATTTAACTATACAACCAGACAACTGTATCCAGACACCACAAGGTACTGGCTTAGGTACAGTAGTTGGACGTACAGTAAACACACTAGCAACTGGCGGCGGTATCTAATAAAAAGGGCCTTAATTGGCCCTTTTTTACGGATATTTATAAACTACCCAGTTAATCCATACCGATAAATAAAAGTATGGCCAGTCCTTTTTTAAAATACTTAACCAACGGATTATTAAACCCTAAGGGAACACTTGGGGATTTCCAACACGCGGCTAGACTATTCACTGATAATGATTTTCGTCTAGCGCCTAAGGTTAAGTTTCTTTTCCACGTAGTTTTTAGTATCAATACTAATGCTCTTAAAAGTTTAAACTTTAAGTATCAGCATCAGAACGAAATCAATATGTTGGTTAAAAAGGCAGACATGCCTAAGTTTCAAATAACTACAGAAAAGTTAAATCAGTACAATAGAAAAAAAGTAGTACAGACAAAAATAGATTATCAACCAATTAACATCACCTTCCATGATGATAACTTTGGTGTTGTTCGTCAACTGTGGGAAAACTACTACAGCTATTACTATGCAGATCCTACCGCGTCTAAGCAATATGGTGCATATAACAGAACCAGTATGCTAGGACCTAGTTACGTAAGAACAACCTACGGTCTAGATAATAACAGTAGCATTCCATTTTTTGATAAGATCACTATCTATCAAATGGCAAGACACTCGTGGAATAGTGCTACACTAGTTAATCCAATTATCAGTGCATGGAATCATGACACTATGGATTATTCTGCATCTGCTCCAGTAGAAAATTCAATGACTCTTGACTACGAAGCAGTCTATTATGATACCGGTAGTGTATACCAAGGAAATCCTCCAGGATTTGGTATCGAACACTATGATACTGTGCCAAGTCCTCTAAGCCTAGCGGGCGGCGGTACAAGAACATTATTTGGTGCTGGCGGAGTATTAGCTGGTATTGAAGCAGTATCTGGCAACATAGCCAGCGGTAAGGCCTTTGAAAGTCCTTTAGATTTTATCTCTACAGCTATTACCGCAGTGAACACATATCAAAATGCAAAAACTCTAAACAAAGCTGGCGTAACCCAAGAAATTACAGGCATTGCTACAAAAGGCCTTCAAACTGTAGCCACTCAAGGTATTAGCGGAATAAACAATACATCGTTCCCAATATCTAATACCACAACAACTACAGTGGCAACTGCTAGGAACGTTACCGGCGGAGGACCTTAATCTTGGCAATAACAAATTTACCACCAGTTGAGAATACAGAAAGCTCGGAAGAAGTTAGAGCATTTTTTGACAAGTATTTTAAACATCAAATCACATTTCCATCAAATCAAATTGATGCAGTGCTTGGATTCTTTTTAAAAAGAGGATTTTCTGAACAGTCTGCAAAAAGTACAGCCATAGTACTTTTAAATCAGGCTAGATTAGATGACGTAAGTCCTTTTAAACTAGTTGATACACTCAACGGGCTGACCGAAATTCAACTAAGTCAAGTAGTTACTGAAATTATGAATGCCTATAGAGATAGGACATCTGCTCTAGGATTTAAATTAACTACTGTAGAAGAAACCTTAGAAAGTCGTAACATAAGGTTATGAGTCGGTTCGCACAAGGAAAATACACGCTACAAAACCCTGAAAAATATGTAGGCAATAAAAGCCCAACATACAGGAGTTCTTGGGAATGGGCGTTTATGAGATTCTGTGACAATAACCCATCGATACAAAAGTGGGCCAGTGAGGCTATCAGTATACCTTATCGTTGTCCATTAACCGGAAAGCAAACAATATATGTTCCGGACTTCTTTATACAATATGTAGATAAAAGCAATAAGATGCACGTTGAATTGATCGAAGTGAAACCACAAAATCAAACTCTACAAGAAAAGATAGGCAAGAATCGACACAATCAAATGCAGTATGTAAAGAATCTTGCTAAATGGCAGGCTGCACAGTCTTGGTGTAAATCAAAGGGTATAAAATTTAGGATACTCAATGAACAAGACTTATTCCACAACGGCGCAAAACGATAAGTAATTATATGAAGAAACTAGAAGAAATTCTTAATTTACCTGAAACTAAAAAGATCGTTAAAAAAGACGAGAAGTCTAAAGATTTGGCTAAAAAAGAAGAAGCACAAACTTTCTTTAGAGATATTAATGAATTAGATAAGATTTCAGCGTCCTTGCCCGCAGTAAAAGGTCTAGGTGACGCCAGCGATGCAGAATTTGATTCTCTAGCACAGCGAGCTACAGATGCCTATGACGACCTTATGGATCTAGGCATGAACGTTGAAGCGAGATATTCTGGAAGAATTTTTGAAGTAGCAGGCTCAATGCTTAAAAACGCTATAGACGCTAAAGCCGCAAAGATTGATAAAAAATTAAAAATGATTGAGTTACAGCTTAAGAAAGCTAAACTCGATCAAGATGCGAATCCAGAAGACAATGGTATAAACATATCAGGCAACGGCGTGATAGTAACTGATCGAAATAGTCTTCTAGAAAAACTTAAAAACATGGATAAATAAGGTATCAGGATTTTAATATGAAATCGTTTACAGACTATCTAATCGAAAGTAAAGAAGCTAACAAGTATGTGTTTAAGCTAAAAGTGGCGGGTGATCTTCCCGAACATTTTGAAGTGACTACAGAAACTGCTCTTAAAAAATATCAAGTTAGCAAATTTGCAAAAACAAAAACAGCACCTATACAAAATAAACTTGTAGATTTTCCTGCGATGGAAAATGCACAAGTAACAGTATTTGATATTGAACTAGAATATCCAACAACTAGTACTGTTCTAACAAATTATATTTCTGAGCATACAGGAATGAGTGCTCAGTGTATTCGTGTTCGTAGCTTAAAAGAAGAAGAGGAAGCAGAACTAAATGCAGAAAATTCTGCTTCTGAAAAGAGCGAAAAGGCTCTACTAACTCAAGATTATGAAAAAGAAAATAATCAAAAAGTAGTAGGGGATAAAGGAGTCGCTAATTTTCTAAAAGAATTATCTAAAACTAGAAAAGAACACGAGCCACAACAATACAAAGGTGTCAATGATGCTATCCTAGCTAAAAAAGCACCTAAAGGAACAGAAAAATGAACTTTCAAGAATTAATGCAAAGAATGGCTGAATTAGATCAGCCAGTACAAGAAGAAAAACTTGACGTTGAAGAAGAGTGCGGTATGGGCCCAGGACCTATGTCAATGTCATCTCCTGGACAACAAGATTCAGTTAACATGAGTGTTAACATGAGCGGTTCTGGTTCTGGTGGAATCAAAGATCTTTTAGATATTTTGAGAAACCTAGAAAAAGATGATGGCATGGGTGACGAAATGCCTATTATGATCAAATCACTAGGCGACGGAGTTGAACAGGAAGCATTAGCTAACAGTCCTGAAGAAACCTACGGCGATGTAGCAGATGTAACAGCTACAGGTGATGATCTACATAGCAAAGGATTAGAAGCTCCTGCGGCGAATGGCGGTGGCAATCCTATGGCTATGGAATCTCTAACAACAAGACTTAGTAACTTGTATCAAGAAATCAAGAGTCGTTAAGTCATAGACTAGTACACTCAAACGGGCCTTGTGGCCCGTTTTTTTATTGTAAATACTATTATGGCTAGTAAATCATTAGACGGTGTTTTAACCAAAAAAGCACATACTAAAGAAACATTCACTGAACAACAGATTCAGGACCTTCTTGCGTGTTCGGACCCTGACACCGGTTATCATTACTTTACTCAAAATTATTTTTACATACAGCATCCTGTTAGAGGTAAGATGCTGTTCCAACCGTTTGAGTATCAAGTACGCTTATTAGATGCATATCACAATCATAGATTTAATATCAACATGTTACCTCGACAGATGGGTAAGACTACCTGCGCGGCAGGATATCTGTTATGGTATGCGATGTTCCACCCGGATCAGACTATTCTAATTTCTGCTCACAAGTTTACTGGTTCCCAAGAAATTATGCAACGCATACGATATGCCTATGAACTGTGCCCGGATCATATTCGAAGCGGTGTTATTAACTATAACAAGGGTAGTATAGAATTTGATAACGGATCACGTATCGTGTCTACAACCACTACTGGCAACACTGGTCGTGGTATGTCTATATCATTGCTATACTGTGACGAGTTTGCATTCGTACCGCCTAACATCGCAGATGAATTCTGGACTTCCATTTCGCCCACCTTGGCCACTGGTGGTCGTGCTATTATTACTTCTACTCCTAACTCAGACGAGGATACGTTTGCTATAATATGGAAAGAAGCTAACAAAAAATTTGATGAATTTGGTAACGAGCAAGAAACTGGTATCAACGGGTTTTTCCCCTACACCTGTCACTGGAATGAACATCCCGATCGTGACGAAGCATGGGCAACTGCTGAACGTGGTCGTATCGGTGAAGAACGATTTCGTCGTGAATATAACTGCGAATTCTTAGTCTATGATGAAACATTAATTAACTCCATCACGCTAGCTGGTATGGAAGGCAAAGCTCCTATTATGAATATGGGACAAACACGCTGGTTTAAAGAACCTAGCAAAGATCACATATATGCTATTGCTTTAGATCCTGCACTAGGTACGGGCGGTAACTCTGCAGGTATACAAGTATTTGAATTACCAAGTTTCATCCAAGTAGCAGAGTGGCATCATAATCTAACACCGATACAGGGACAAATTAGAGTCTTAAAAGAAATCTTAAAATATATCCAAGAAAGCATTGGCGAGGAAAATAGCTCTAATATCTATTGGAGTTTAGAAAATAACACAGTAGGTGAAGCAGGGCTAGTCTGCATCAACGACATTGGGGAAGACCAATTTCCGGGATTATTTGTCAGCGAGCCCATACGCAAAGGACATGTTAGAAAATTCCGTAAGGGTTTTAACACTACACATAAAACTAAAATATCAGCTGCCGCTAGACTAAAATACCTCATCGAATCTGGAAAAATGAAGATAAATTCTAAGGTTCTAATATCTGAACTAAAAGCATTTATCGCTACTGGTATAAGTTTTAAAGCTAAAGTAGGAGAGGAAGACGATCTTGTAAGTGCCCTGCTACTCATAGTACGTATGAGCCAAGTTTTAGCAGATTGGGATTCAAGGGTTTTTGACACATTCTCTAGCAACGACGGTATAGGCGAAGACGATTTTGAGATGCCTATGCCTATATTCGTTTCCTCAACCATTGGATAAATACACGTATGAATAAAAACCTTGATATCATTGCGGAAGAATTATTCGGAAAAATTAGAACACAATTTTCTAAAATCCAGCTTGGCGATGCAGAAAGCAAAGTCACAGATGAACCTAATCTAGCTAGATTTTTTGAGTTTGATTTTTCTAAAAACGGAAATGCGCTTGGAACTATTTCTGTTAGTTTATCTGAAGAGGACGGTCTTGTTGTTATGTATAGCAACGACATTGTTGAAAATCAAACTAGCGGAACAAAAGCATCTTGGTTTAATTTTTTAAGAGAACTACGCGAATTTGCTAAACAAAATTTGTTGAATTTTCAAACTCGTGATATATCAAAGAGTAACTTAGATAAAAGAGATTATCAGTTCTTAGCTAAACGGAACGGAGAACCACAAATGACAGAAAGTAAATTATGGGGAACTAGCAAGACCAGCTACCAAGATCTTGGTGAAGCTAAACTTATCGTTAAGCATAGTCAACCCGTAAACTATAACCTTCCAGCGGGAAGAACACAACACATTGAGAGCATCTATATTGAAAATTCTCAAGGTGAAAGATTCCGCTATCCATATAAGCACTTAAATGGTGCTAGAGCCCTAGCTAGACACGTAGCCAATGGCGGCAACAGTTATGATGCTATCGGAGAACACATTATTGGGCTCAGCGAAGAATTATCAAAGCTAAGAATGTTTAAAGGTTATGTTGAGCGTAACAATATGGTTTCTGAAACAATGGGCAGTATCCATACAAAAGTTTTAGAGCGTATTGATCAAGTCAAAAAAGAAATACACGGTCTACAAAATCAAAACTACTATCAGAGTTTTGCAGAATCTTTTGAAAACAAAGAGTCTAGAGAAATTCCAGAAGACGTAATGAACGATTGGATTGATAGACTAACGATTAGAACATTTAACGAAGAACTAAAAAATGTTTTTCCTTATATCTATAAGTTAGTTGACGAAAGTGAATTGCCCGTTAAAGAATTGAACCCGCAAGATTTATTATCCACACAAAGTGAAGATGTTCAAGACACAGTGGCTAGAGAAATTAGCGAATTACAAAACTATGAATATTTCTTAGATCAGCTAGTTGGTGAATCGTCGGGAGCATTGTTTAAAGGTGGTGATAACTCAACAGCCATTGAAAAGCTCAAAGAGATCATGGCCGAAGAGTTGCCAGTTGGTACTGATGGCACGAACGCTATTGAATCATTGAGTGGTCTAATTAATGATGAAGAGTTGTCTGATATATTCAGAGAATTGGCAGATGTAAATCCGGAATCCGATGCAAGAAATGTTATCAAAGATTATATCAAAATCAAAGATGAAGAAAGAGGAACGGATATCGCTAGTGAATTAGGATTCGCTGAAGAACTACCAGCTGAAGAACCTCCAGCTGAAGAACCTGCCGCGGCAGAGCCAGCACCTGCAGAACAGCCGGTTACTGCTAGCATCGAAAGAGAAGGCAATGCATTTGCTCAGGCAGTACAAAGAGCCAAAGCCGCAGGAATGAAACCTGGCGATAAGTTTAAGTTTGGTGAAAAAGAAATCACTCTACAAGATGCTATGACCCAAGCCGGTCTACAGATTGAAGATTTCTTTGGCCAAGAAGAACAACCAAAAGATGAGCTTTCAGAATTTGTGAGCAGTATGTTTGACCGAGAGACTGGAAACTTCCCCAAAGGCGAAACTGGTGTACTTCTAGCAGTTGAGAAGAAATTTGGAGAAGATGCTGTACGCCATGCACATGGCATTATGCAGAACCTAGTATCTATGACTGAAAGCTATAGAATCAAAAAACTAGCCGGTTTGGCATAATAAGTCACATTTAGGCAAGATTTCTTCTTGCAAACATAAATAAAAACGCATACAATACAACGTATGCGTTTTTTGTTTTAGGAAGGTCCTAAAACAAACTAAAGGCAAACTAAAATTAAATTAGGCTAACAATAGGAGAAATATTATGGCATCTTTAGCTGAAATTCGTGCAAAACTAAAAGAACAAGAAGGCCGTGCAACAGGCGATGGTAACAAAACAGGTGGTGATAATTCAATTTACCCCTTCTGGAACTTAAAAGAAGGTTCCGAATCAACAGTCCGTTTTCTTCCAGACGGAAATCCCGACAATACTTTTTTCTGGGTCGAACGTGCAATGATCAAATTGCCTTTCGCTGGAGTAAAAGGTTCTACTGACTCTAAACAAGTGATCGTTAACGTTCCTTGCATGGAGATGTACGGTGAAACTTGTCCAATCCTTTCAGAAGTACGTGGCTGGTTCAAAGATCCTAGTCTAGAAGACATGGGTCGTAAATATTGGAAAAAGCGTTCATACATTTTCCAAGGATTTGTCGTAGAAGACGGTCTAAAAGAAACTGAACATCCAGAAAATCCAATCCGTAGATTTATCATCGGACCTCAAATTTTCCAATTGATCAAGAGTGCTCTGCTTGATCCTGAAATGGATGATCTGCCAACAGACACAGTCAATGGCGTTGACTTTAAACTAATCAAAACTTCAAAAGGCGGTTATGCTGACTACTCTACTTCAAAGTGGAGCCGTCGTACTCGTCCATTAGACGATGCAGAATCTGCCGCAGTCCAGGCACACGGACTGTTCAATCTTAAAGATTACCTACCTAAGAAGCCAACTGATGTTGAACTCAAAGTGATCAAAGAAATGTTCGAAGCGTCTGTAGACGGCGAAGCATTTGATATGGATCGTTGGGGTCAATACTTTAAGCCTTCTGGCATGGGCGCGGCAACTGGTGACCCGAACACTGCACCAAAAGCCGTAGCCAAGGCAGCGGTTGCTGACGAGGAAGATGCTCCGTGGGAAGAGCCTGCCAAGACAGCACCTGCGGCAGAACCTAAGCAAGATGATTCTAAGGCTACTAGTAGCGGCCGAGCAGAAGACATCCTTGCTATGATTCGTAATCGTAAGCAGTAAGCACTAAAATAGAATGGGGGCCTCGTGCCCTCATTCGTATCTACTAAAGGAATTATTATGGCTACAAAGGCATTTGACTTATCAAAATTTAGAAAAACATTAACAAAAAGTATTGACGGACTTAGCGTCGGCTTCCAAGATCCTACCGATTGGGTTTCAACTGGAAACTACGCATTAAATTATCTTATCAGCGGTGACTTTCATAAAGGTGTCCCACTAGGCAAGGTAACTGTGTTTGCTGGCGAATCTGGTGCAGGTAAATCGTATATCTGTTCAGGTAATCTAGTTAGACACGCACAGGAACAAGGAATCTATGTTGTTCTTATTGATTCAGAAAACGCATTAGATGAAGCATGGCTACACGCACTTGGTGTAGATACTGCCGAAGACAAGCTTCTTAAGCTCAACATGGCAATGATCGACGATGTTGCTAAAACTATCAATGAGTTTATGAAAGAATACAAGGCAATGGAAGACAGACCAAAGGTCTTGTTTGTAATTGACTCACTTGGTATGTTGTTAACACCAACAGATGTTAATCAATTTGAAGCAGGAGATCTAAAAGGTGATATGGGTAGAAAACCAAAGGCGCTTACAGCTCTGGTGCGCAACTGTGTTAATATGTTTGGTAGTGCTAATGTGGGTTTGGTGGCAACAAATCATACATACGCGAGCCAAGATATGTTCGATCCTGACGACAAAATCTCCGGAGGACAAGGATTCATTTACGCTTCTTCTATCGTGGTTGCAATGAAGAAATTGAAGTTGAAAGAAGATGAAGATGGCAACAAGATTTCAGAAGTTAAAGGTATACGTGCCGCATGTAAAATCATGAAGACACGTTACGCTAAACCTTTTGAATCAGTGCAGGTTAAGATTCCTTATGAAACAGGCATGAATCCATACAGTGGATGTGTTGACCTGTTTGAAGCAAAAGGTTTCTTACAAAAAGATGGCAATCGACTTAAATACGCAGGGTCAGAAGAACTCAAATTCTATCGTAAAGAATGGGAGCGTAACGAAGGTGGTTGTTTGGACAAAGTCATGGTAGACTTTGCTAAGAATCCTCAAGTACAATTATCTAACATTGACCTCGAAACTGGAGAGATTGTAGATCATGAATGAAAATCAAATTGCTGATATCTGGATGTTGTTCAAAGAATATGTAGATAAAAAAGTTTTAGATGCAGTAGCAGAACGCTATGTTGACCTGCTAGCCGATCACGGAATTAGCGACAAGACATTAGAGTCTGCAACTGGATTTGATGAAACTTTAGATGATGCCATTGAATTTTATCTAGATGAAGATGCAGTTGAGGACGAGTACGAAGAAGACAATTGGGATTACGATCAAGACGAAGATTAATCAATGAGCTGGTACACTAAAATTTCTAAGGATATCTCGCATATCCCAGACGCTGTAGCATACTACGAGGCTGAATTACAGGCCGCGAGAAGTGAATGCCGTATAACGGGTAATATTGAAAAAGCCGCGGCAAGTATGCCAGGTGTTGTAGAACAACGCTTTAATCAACTTCAGGAGATTGAAGCTATTTTAGAGTATTTGAACATCGAATTACGTAGGCTTAAGAGTCAATTCTTTCGAAAGTATCTTGAAAACTACCAACGAGCTTTAAGTTCTAGAGACTGTGAAAAGTTTGTAGAAGGAGAGTCTGATGTGGTTGATTTTGAAAAAATCATCAATGAATTTGCCCTGCTTAGGAATAAGTGGTTAGGTATTACTAAAGCACTTGACCAAAAGCAGTGGCAACTCACTAACATTGTCAAGCTCAGAGTTGCCGGAATGGAGGATGCTACCTTGTAAATACGACTATGAAAATAGTTTTAGTTACTGGTGGTTTTGATCCGTTACATTCCGGACACATAGCATATCTTCGCTCTGCAAGAGAACTTGGCGATAAATTAATTGTCGGTATAAATTCAAACGATTGGCTTACCCGTAAAAAAGGTAGGCCTTTCTTGTCTTGGGAAGAGCGAGCGACAATTATGTCTGAACTACATTGTGTAGACAGAGTCATCAACTTTAACGACGATGACGGTACAGCCGTTGATGCTATCCGTAAAGTAAAAGAGATTTTTCCAAATCATCAAATTGTATTTGCCAACGGTGGCGACCGCACAAAAGATAATATCCCAGAAATGATATTCGACGATGTTGAATTTGTGTTCGGGGTCGGTGGCGAAGATAAGAAAAACTCTAGTAGTTGGATCTTACAAGAATGGAAAGAACCGAAGACAGAAAGATTATGGGGTTACTGGCGTGTTCTAGATGACCACAAAGTTTATAAGTTAAAAGAGCTAGTCGTTATGCCTGGACAGAGTTTAAGTATGCAAAGACATTTTAAAAGATCAGAACACTGGCATGTATTAAGCGGATCTATAAATGTTGAAACTGAATATCTAGGATCAAATAATACTGTAAAAATTACAACAAATAACAGCTATGATATTGGTGTAGAAGTCTGGCATAGAGCATATAATACTGGAACTATTCCGTGCCATATTTTAGAAGTACAACACGGATCTGAGTGTGTAGAAGAGGACATAGAAAGAAGATGAAAGTATTTGTAGGCTACGACTCAAGAGAAGATATCGCATATCAAGTATGTAGACATAGTATTTTAAGACATCAGCCACACGCTGAGGTTATTCCTTTAAAATTATCTGAACTTAGAGATAAAAATTTATATTGGAGGCCTGAAGACTCTTTAGGATCTACCGAATTCACTTTTAGTAGATTCCTAGTCCCTCATCTCAGTGATTACAAAGGCTGGGCAGTATTTGTAGACTGTGACTTTTTGTGGGAAGCAGATATTAAAGAATTATTTGACCTTGCCGATGATCAGTATGCCGTGATGGTTGTACAGCATGACTATAATCCAACTAATACTGTTAAGATGGATGGCAAAAGTCAACATCTGTACCCAAGAAAAAACTGGTCATCAATGATCCTATGGAATTGCGGACATCCGTCGAATCGTGTTGTTACACCGGAGTTAGTCAACAGTGAAACTGGTGCGTTCTTGCACAGATTTCAATGGCTTAAGGACGAAGAAATTGGTTCAATAAGTCACGAGTGGAACTGGTTAGTAAACTGGTATAAAGAACCAGAGAATGGAAAACCTAAAGCTATACACTATACCGAAGGCGGCCCCTGGTTTGAAAATTACTTTCATTGCGAGTACGGTGCAAATTGGGAACGTGAGAAATTACTCTACGAGGAAGATTATGTTGTAGCATCACGAGATAAAAAGTTTTTGTATCTTCCAGAAGAAATTAAAAGCATAATTGAGAAATTAATACAATATAGGGTTGATCCAAAGAATCAATACTATACAGCATCAAAAGAAGAAATTTTTAAGGATATTGAGATGGTTAACTCTAACAAAGTTGTGGCAGCAATCGAAGCCATTGAAGGCGAAAAACATAAAATGAGAGGTATTAAATACGATCCAATTCTTGAAAACTTCATTATGGGGGTTGGCGGCCAAATCACTATTTGGGATAAAACATCAACATCATTAACACCCGTGGCCTTGAGAGGACTTGGTAAAAGGAAACAAATTAAAGAATGCTGGGCAACTGGAAGAGATTTCTACTATATTGATACTGGATACTTTGGAAATGATCGAAAGAAAAATTATCACAGGATCACTAAAAACAATTTACAAAATATAGGACCTGTTATTCATAGACCAAGAGATAGGCTATCAAGGACCGGTATTACTCTTAAGAAATTTAGACCGGGAAAAAATATATTATTATGTCCACCTAGCGAAAAGGTGATGAAATTTTTTGATCTTGATCTGCAAACGTGGATATTAGAAACTGTTGATACTATTAAAAAGTACACTGATAGACCAATTATTATTAGAGAAAAACAGGCTCGATCAGTAAGAGTAACTACTGATACGATGGAAATGGCGTTAGCGAACAATGTTCATTGTCTAGTAACATTTAATAGTATAGCGGCAACCGAAGCATTACTATCTGGAAAACCAGCATTTACTCTTGGACCAAACGCCGCACAAAGTTTATGCTCATCGGACCTATCGAAGATAGAAAAACCTTTTATTCCTCATTTGGACGAAGTTGAAGAGTGGGCCGCACATTTAGCCTACTGTCAGTTTACAGAATTAGAAATGATGGACGGTACTGCTTGGAGAATCTTAAACGAGACGCCATGAAAGTAGCAATTTATTTGTCAGGGGTTCCTGCTTCAAAGAACGAAGAAAAAGTAGCCGCGCTAAAAAGATTTGGTCGAGGAGTAGCATTAAACGGAGACCAAGTTGAGTATGTCGTTGACCACTCTGTGGTAAAAAGCGATGTAGCAGTCATTCAAGGATTTGTGCATAGAGATGTGTCGAGTCCTCATTTAAAATTAAGAAAAGCAGTCCTCGAAAGCAACAGTAGAACGATTATAATAGACAGTAATTTGTTTCAATTTGCTAGTATTGATAATCCTAATCAATATCTACGATACAGTATGAATGGCGTTTTTCCTACAACAGGATTTTATTTTAATAATAAGATTGACCCTAGTAGATGGTCTGCAATCTCTTCCAAGTTAGATTTAAAGTTGGCAGATTATAGAACAGCCGGTAGACACATTTTATTGTGCTTGCAAAGAATCGACGGCTGGAGCATGACTGATGTTGATGTACAAAATTGGATGCATAGAACTGTTACAGAAATTAAAAGAAACACTAATAGACCTATCTTAATAAGAAGACATCCGGGCGATAAACAACAGAAAAAACTAATGTTTCCGGCTGGAGTATCTGTTAGTAGTTCGCATACTCTAGCAGAAGATTTAAGAAAAGCATGGGCTACTGTTACATTTAATAGCAGTCCGGGCGTTGCTAGCCTTATTAAAGGAATCCCAGTGTTTGTTACAGACCCTATCCCGCAACGAAGTCAAACATGGCCTATATGTAACACAGATTTATCAAAACTTGACAATCCAGAGTTGTTTGATCGATCAGAATGGATACACAATCTTTCTCAGAGCCATTGGAACAACGAAGAAGTTGAATCGGGCATGGCCTGGTATTTTATAAGAGAAAGAATTAGATTGTTAGAATCCAATCCTTGTTAAATTTTTCTGCAACAGTATAACCCCAGCTTTCTAAGATCTTAATAGCAGGTTTTTCTAACATATCATTCTTGTATTCGTGATTTTGTTGTTCTATCACTAATACTGGTTTGTTTTTTTCTATAGTATACATTGCGCCCTTAAGGATCTCTTCTTCAAATCCCTCAACATCAATTTTAATCATATCAACATTAGTAAAATTAAAACTATCAAGAGGTTTTAAAGGAATAGTTCCTTTACCGAATGATTGTTGATCTATATGACTGTGTCCTGTATTTCCTTCTACTATATTCATCTCGATAAAAGATTCAGAACTACCAAGAGCGATAGGGTGTAATTCGTAGTTTTTAGAAGAAACATTTTTTACAAAACAATTTCTAAATTCTTCTACTGGTTCAAATGCAATCACGTGGTCAAAGGACTTAACAAGATCACAGGCCCATAGCCCGACATTTGCACCAATGTCTATACAGATTCGTTTTTTCTTACAAATTGAAGTAGCAAAGTCTCTTGCTCTCCACTGATATCGCAAAACTCCGTCATTCTTTAAACTTTTTTCTAACATCTTTGGAAAATGCGTGTCGTATGTCGGAAACCAAAAATTATGAAATTGCTTCATTGCCAGTATGCCTCATTTCTTTTTAAAATTAAATCTGTAGGAAGACTTTTCCCGTATTCCTTGCGTTTACCTTTTAGATGATCTAAGTATGCACCCCAAGGTCCGTTGATTAGAGGATGCCCCTCACCTTTTATAAGCCCTGCGGTCCAATTTAGTTCGTTAAGTTGCATACTACGTCTAACAGCATCAAAAACAAAACTATCATGCCATTCATCTAAGGTAAAAATCCCGTGTTCGGCTTGATCATACATTTGTTGGAATCGTTCTAAGAATAATTTTGTCTGCTTTGATTTTAAATTCATCGAATACAGGCCACATTCTGAAAATTTACCTTCTCTTCCTAAAAAACAAAGGTCTTTTTCTTCTGGTATTAATTTGTCTATATGACCTAACGAGATAGGACTATGACAAATCATATCAGCATCCATCCAAATTAAAATATCAGCATCAGTATTACGAGCACAATCAAAAATAGCGTAAACTTTGTGAGCGAATCTAATAGCATGCCACTTGAATCCTTTACCGGCATCTCTTCTTTTAGATCTTATTGGATCAGCCGACACATCTCCGTTGGCCTTAGGAACATTTTTCCACTTATTTTTAAAATCTACTAAGGGTTGGCTAGCCTTGTGAAGATCTCGTATTACTAAATTTGTTGATTTTTCAATAACTGAACAATCTTCAGCATACGCATATAACAGTACCTCTTCAGGCCAGGTCTTTAAGAAGGTTTGAATAAATTTTTGGGCATATTGATCATAACCTTTGGCGTGAAAAGTTGTGACTACTGCATATTTCGGCATGGTAACTCCATTAAATACATATATTACTTATCAACATGATGAAACTGTCAATTTTTCCTAAGTTTGGGGCATTAAACTCCAAGCCCGTGTTTGAATCTTTTAAAAAAGGAGCAGAGTCGCTCGGTTGCTCAGTAGTGGAACACGACCTTGACGCTGATATCTATGTCATATGGTCAGTTTTATGGAATGGCAGGATGAAGCCTAATGAAGAAATTTGGAAAATAGCAAAAGATCAAGGAAAAGATGTTATTGTCTTGGAGGTCGGCGGATTAAAAAGAGGAATCACCTGGAAGGTTGGCATAAACGGTATCAATAATTTTGGATTTTTCTCACATACCACAGATTTAATACCTAACAGATCTAAAATTATTGATATTTCCTTAAAGCCATGGACTAATTCTGGCAACCATATCCTCATCTGCGGTCAACATAGATTAAGTGAACAATGGAAACATCGAACTAGTCAAGAAGACTGGGCAACTACTGTCATAAAATCAATAAAAAAACATTCTACAAAACAAATCATCGTGCGACCACACCCTAGAGATTACGCATGGGTTGAAAAAATCAAAAATTTAGGCGTGAAAATAAAAATTCCTAAAAAAATTAGTCACACCTACGATGATTTTGACTTTGAAGACGACCTACTGAACAGCTGGGCCGTGGTTAGTCCGACATCCAACACTGGAAGCCAAGCAATCATATCAGGAATACCGGCATTCGTTGAAAAAGATAGTCTCGCATGGCCGGTTGGTAATCACACATTTGATAAAATTAATGATCCATTTCGTCCTAATAGAGAACAATGGCTTGAAGAATTATGTCATACTGAATGGACCTTAGAAGAAATTGAATCAGGACTACCTATCAGTCGAATTCTTAGTAAAAAGGTTGACAAATAAGATCTATTCTTATATAATTTTTGTTATGATAACCGTTGATCAATATCTATTAGAATTATTCAAAAGTGGAATAGAACGCCTTAGTTCTAAAGTCCCACACAGGGATAAGAAAATTTTAATTAGCCTAGCTAAACAGATTTCTTATGGTAATTTTCTCACGGAAAACCAGGGAAATTTACTGATTAAAATTTTAAAAGAAAATAAAAATTATATTGATTCGCAAGGATCAAAGATTGAAGACATAACAAGTGTCCCTCTATGGTCAAGACATTTCAGAATAATCGAGCACACAAGAAAAATGTTCATTGATAAAGCATATCCCAGCTATATTACCTTAGATTTTACCTACAATAAGAATCTTAAGCTAAAAATTTCCGAGCTTCGAAAAGACCTCGAAGGACAATTATTATCAGAAGATAAAAAACTCCTTGTACCGTTAACAGAAAAAAATATTCTTATCCTAGTACCAGAATTAAAAAAACAAAATTTTCAAATCAGCGACGATCTAGTAAAATTTTATGACGAAATCAACATCATTGTAGCTGAAAAAGCAAACCCCTTTGATATTTTTTCTACGGAAAATAAAAAATTAGTATCAGCAGTCAAAGAAGAGATCGGTGATATATCCAGTAGTAATTCGCTACTGTTGGAAGATAGAAAGATACGCTATCAGTACACAGTATCTACCGCAATTTCTGGTGAAAATTTAGAAGAAAAAATAGCTTCTCGATCTAATACAAAATTGTTTATTAACAGCCAGGATTACTCAATCTTAGAGTTGTTTAGTAGTTTGAAAAAATTAAATCGACTGCCTCTACTTTTAATTTTTAATGGTCACGATGCAAAAGAATGTGTCGAAAATTTGTCTAGTTTGACTGATATTTTAAAAGATAGTAGTATTGAAGGTCACGCCGGTTGTTATTTTAGATTCGATAACAAAGACGAAGATGGGAAAAGATTTAATGAGCTTGTTTCTTCACTAGGTATGAACGCATACTTAGAGCAAGATATTCAGCTTGTCGGTATTGGAAATGGAAAATTACCTAAATTTATGTTAAAAAACGACTGGTACCCCAGAAGTGTTATTTCATTCACAAATAATTTTAAAAGTAACAAAACTACAGTTTACACTGATGCTGTTGATTTAGTTATCTACTATAATAAGAGAGAGCCCCTAGGCGGAGGTGTTGATGCCATCGTGTAAACTTGTAATCAAAGACGAAGTAAACATCAAACTAGAAGGGCTTTCTGTTGAGGTTCGCCGCAAACTAGCCAACACATTCAAATATGAAATACCATATGCTAGGTACCATCCGGCATATAAATTAGGCCGATGGGACGGCAACGTCACTCTATTTGGTATTGGTGGAAATGGATACATTAATCAGTTACCAAAGATACTAGATGTATTAGAAAAATCTGGGGTTGAAGTTGCTGAAGTGGAAGATCTTAGAGTTCCAGTAACCCTAGATTTTAAAGAGGTAACCGAAGACTTCTGGGGCGATCGTTGCTGGCCGAAGGGTCACGTAATGGAGGGACAGCCTATTCGCCTAAGAGACTATCAACTCGAAGTAGTTAATAATTTTATCAGAAATCCCCAGAGTCTACAAGAGGTCGCTACCGGCGCAGGCAAGACTATCATGACTGCTACATTAGCTAAAATCTGTGAAAGTTTTGGTCGAACTATTACCATCGTTCCTAACAAGAGTCTTGTAGAACAAACAGAAGAAGATTTTATTAACTGTGGTTTAGATGTTGGTGTTTACTACGGAGATCGAAAGGATCTTAACAAGACACACACAATCTGTACATGGCAAAGCCTTAACATCCTTGATAAGAAAAGTAAAAATCAAGAGCATGAAATTTTAACTCTTGCAGAATTCCTCGACGATGTTAAAACAGTTATTGTTGACGAAGTACACATGGCCAAGGCGGAAGTTCTAAAGAATCTGCTAACACAGAATCTATCCAATGCTCCTATTCGTTGGGGGTTAACTGGTACTGTGCCTAAAGAAGCATTTGAAAGTGAAAGCATTTTTGCCAGTATTGGGCCAGTCATTAATAGTATACAGGCGCATCAGCTACAAGAAAAAGGTGTACTCAGTAACTGCCATGTAAACATCGTTCAGCTACTAGATCTTCCAGAATTTAAAAGCTATGCAGAAGAATTAAAATATCTCGTCACAGACGAAGATAGAATGATTTTTATTTCAAAGTTAGTTAAGAGTATAAGTGAAACAGGAAATACACTAGTCTTAGTCAATAGGATTGACACAGGTAAATTTTTAGTCAACGAACTTGAGGGATCAGTGTTTATATCAGGCGAAGTTAAAACCAAGGATCGTAAAGAGGAATATGACGAAGTTAAGACTAGTAATGACAAGATTATTGTGGCGACTTATGGTGTGGCCGCTGTGGGTATTAATATCCCTAGGATTTTTAATCTGGTTCTTTTGGAACCCGGAAAGAGCTTTGTTAGGGTTATCCAATCTATTGGACGGGGAATCCGTAAGGCAGAGGATAAGGACTTTGTCCAAATCTGGGATATTACCTCCACGTGTAAGTATGCGAAAAGACACTTGACAGAACGTAAAAAATTCTACAAAGAAGCCAAGTATCCTTTTACTATTGAAAAAACGGATTGGCACAAATGATCTTTAAAAAGAAGCGCAAAATAAAATTAGAAGCCTACACCTCGGTGGGTGAATTAATTTCACTGTTCCCCCCTGTTCGAGCGAAAGAAGCTTTGCCATCGTGGTATCAAAATATCCCCACAGGTAAGGACACTGACAGACAAAAAACTATTAGACACTGCATGGGATTCAAAGATCTCCATAACGAGGGATTAGTAATACCGTCTTGGGCAGAATACAATATTCTAGTCGATGCTAATGGCATGTCTAATGTTACTTGTCCGGCTAGACAGCAAGGTGGCGACAGTTCAAGTCATGACCTGGCTACTCAAGCGCCTGGTGCCTGGCCCGGATACATTAATGTTAAGCTACATAGTCCCTGGTGGTTTTACTGCTCCGAACCTATTAAATGGGCTTGGGTACAACCTACATGGCTTCAGCAAGATCCGCAACGGTTTATGCTAGCCCCCGGAATTACAGAATTTAAATCTAATCATCAAACCAATATCATAGGCCTTGTTAAAATTCCAAAAGAAACAGATGTAATAAAAATTAAACCCGGAGAACCACTAGCACACCTAATACCTCTCATTGAAGAGCCATGGGAGTTAGAAGTATCAGTGCTAACCGGCGAAACGTGGTCTAAAAAAATTGCTAGGTGGGAACATTCGTTTGACCTTATCTATCAAAAGACCAGAGCAATATTAGAGAGAAAAAATTAATGCAGATATTAACCTTAGACAATAGATCCTTTGATCTTAATAATCTACCAGAAGAGGTAGATGACAGTATGAGATTCAGCGTATTAGATAATTCAGATCCGCAGAATCCAGATTTCTTTTTCCAGCCTTTGATATTCTTAGAATCATTTAACAGTCCCGCAATGGTTTTACGTATAGGTGATGCTGAAGTAAGTATGCCCATAGACTGGAGTATTGCTGTTGGAGATTCAACATCAGCATGTGATATAGAAATACTACCGTTGACTAGCCTTAATGACCGAGGTTTTGAAGCGTTTTGTTTTAATCCGCTAAGTAGTTTTAGAGTAGAATTTAAACCGATCGAGATTGTTAATTTTTATAATGACGTTAAGTGGTATTTTCCTAAAATGAAAAACGGACAACTATTATCAGTGCCTTTAAATAATTCAGAAAAACCACTGTGTGCATACTTTGTTAAAGAGATTTCAAGGCAGTGTGAAATCATCGATCTAAGTAAGATATTATAATGCCCATGGATTCATTAGTACAACAAAGCCCCCCTTCCGAAGATTGGGGTTTGCGTCGAGCACAACATTGGGACCTCAAACTCTGCTGGCTCCCTAAGAAGTGTTTTCTTACAGGAAAAGAGCTTTGGGGCAAACGGGCCTACCACGGAGAACGATGGATTACTGGTCCTGGAGAACCAATAGTAGAACATTACTGGATTGATAAGAATACATTCATACTTTGGAAAATAAAAGGAAGCATATGAAAGCAGGAAAAGTTTGGGGAGTCACAGAGCTCTTAGAAGCCAACGGTGTATTAGAATTTCATCGCATTGAAGCCAAGGCTGGCGGCGTTTGTTCAAAGCATAAACACAAATATAAATGGAATGGTTTCTTTGTTGAATCAGGAAAGATGATTATTCGTGTTTGGAAAAACAGTTACGACCTAGTAGATGAAACTATTCTTGAAGCAGGCCAATATACTAAGGTGGCACCCGGAGAATATCATCAGTTTGAAGCTTTAGAGGACACCATAGCCTTTGAACTATATTGGGCAGAATTTGACCACGACGACATTGAAAGAGAAACCGTAGGGTATTCTAAATGATTATTAACGACGATTACAAGAATCAACTGAAAGAACTTCATTCAAATCCTAAAACATTTAACAACGGTAGAAAACAATACGAAGTTGTAAAGGATTTTCTAAAAACATACTCCATAAGTACTTTATTAGATTTTGGTTGTGGTAAAGGTGGCTTAATTGAGTGTATTAAAGAACAGCATCCAGAAATTAAAAAAGTCTCAGGATATGATCCTGGTTACGAAAAATTTGAAACATTGCCCACAAAAACATTTGATTGTGTTGTATCAACTGACGCGATGGAACATATTGAACCTGAATTTCTAGACAGTAGTCTAGAAATAATAGATAGGATGTTTTCAAAATATTGCTTTTTGAGAGTAGCCTGTTACCCGGCAAAGAAACATTTACCAGACGGAAGAAATGCACACTTAATAATCCAACCCCCTGAGTGGTGGTTAGAAAAAATAAAATCAAAAATTTCAGGAAATATAGTTCATTATGAAATAAAGCCGTTTCATGGGAAACCGAAGAAAGGTCCTGAAATACACGGCGAAGAAGTTATTATCATCATTGAAAAAAATGGGAAATCTTAAACCTGGCGCAACATATATTTACGAACGTGCAAGCGGTGTAGTCTATGCACGAGAATTTGGATCAACAGAAAGAATTGTCATCGGATATGATGCTGATGCTCTTATCAATCCACA
>JACCDJ011687729.1_pt1 | contig 46319 bp, 48 predicted proteins | sample 7444481 | NCBI WGS metagenome assembly JACCDJ01 (sample SAMN15323435, study PRJNA562643) | freshwater metagenome | isolation source: river surface water | place: USA:Blue River Watershed | collected 2017-08-15
ATTTATTGTATAAATTGATTGAGAAATGGAACTACTAACTGCAGCCAATTCTGAATCACTACTCATTGTTGTATCCAATTGAGTAACGAATTGTGCATAGTTAGATGCAGAAAGTATATCTACCTGATTTGATGCAGAAAAGATACCTTGAAGGTCAATTTGTTTGATTCTTATTTTATTTCCCATACCGAAATGTTCTATCGTTACTTTTGGTGTTCATTTGGGTTACAAATTTTTTCCAATTGTTCCCATTTAAACTTTGGTTTCTGATTTAAAAAAACGAAACATTTCCATTTACCTGATTTTTCAAAGTAAATGTGCTTTTCTAAATGTGAAGGGATTGCAGCATTAGTAGGAATTCTTTTTACTGGATTATCAAAATGAACAGTGATTAAAACTGAAAGGTTTTCGGCATCATCCCATCTTCTTTCTTGTTCTTCTAACAATCTCCACTCACCTCTATTTAAATATTGGTCTTGAAGAATACAATTTAAATAAGAAAAAGTTTGTTTAAGATTCTCCATATTATCGGAGAATGTAGCTGCAGGAGCACCATGTCCTTTATCGTAGATGTTTGCTTTGTAATCATCTGCATCAGATGTTTTGATATTGGATTCTTTGTAAAAATCCATCGTACCTCTATTAACATTTGTAGGACGATTTGTAGAACGATATTTAATCCAAATAGGTTGTTCTAATGATTGTGAATAAAGAACTTCAAATACACCATTTTTTACTCTTACCTCATCTGCCTTTTGGCCGAAAACACTAAAATTTAATAAAATTAAAAAAACTGCCAAGAATGGCGTTACTAAAAACTTTTTCATACTAAAATTATTCTCCCTTTTAGTATATAAATATCAAATTTTAGAGTAATCCATTCCCCAACTTGCCTTTATTGGAAATCCAAAAGATTCGAGAACGGCTTTGACCTTCTTAATAGTATCTATTTCAGAATTATCAAATTCAAAAAGAAATGAATCGTATGTGTATAGAATAGGAAGCGGTAAGGACTCTTCCTTTATTTTTTTCATCACTTCAATGTTGAATTCAGTTTCAGTCGCTTGAAGTAGATAATTAAACATTTTTTGTGGGTTTGGATTTTCTATCCAACTAATCGGAATCTTTCTCCCTTTGGGAGTTTGAATCCAACCTTTGGAAATGGAATCTTCTCCCAACTTTTGGATGAATTTATCAACCTCATTAAAAAAGGGTATTTTCTTATCTTCTTCACTAACACCACCATAAAGGATTCGGAATGTTCTACCTTTGGATTCCGAATAATCTACCCCATATTGGTCTGCCAACCATTGGTGAACCGATGTTTGGGGTAATCCATACTTAATCAACTTACCAATAATACGAACGTGATACGCATCGTAATCCATTTGTAAAAACACATGATTAGGTTTTGGAACGAATGCCTCACGAGAACCATCTTTTTTATTAAGTGCGGAGAAATTGATACCCCCATGACGATTGGAAGGACGAGATGTAATGGTATATGGATTGTATTCCGTCCACACCACATCGCCTTTAAGGTGTTTGGTGGATTGTGGCCATCTATCAATAAATTTTTCTCTATCGACGTGGAGGCCAAAACGTTCAATCTCTGAAAGGATAGGAATCATCGTATCATCAATCCAAGATGTTGTATTAGTAAATACATTATACTCTAACCATTCTTTTACAATACCGCTTAGAACCCCTCCCCATCTCATTATAGGAAGTGATTTACCCAAATCATCTCTTATACCCAAACGATAGTAAAAGTTCGTTAAAACCTCTAATTTATCGTTATATGGGTATATGATATTTTTTTGAAAAAATAATACCTCTTGAATATCATGAATATTTTTTACTTCTACATTTGATTGTAAAAATCCTTTTTTATTCCATACCCATTTTACTTGCGTTGAATTTGATAAATCTATTTGAATTTTCTCACAATCATTGTGATTAAATGGAATAATAAAATCATTTTGTTGAAAGTGCACAAAGAGAAAAGACAAACTATTATTCATAGGATGTCTTTCTAAATCTTCCCAAATTGGAATAACAATTGATTCTTCGTTATTCCAATGTTGGAGAAATAATTCTTTCTCTCTATCAGTTTCTACTATATTCATAAATTGAAATCTCTAAACTTTAAACCCCACATTAGGGCAATCATTCCCATTTCTCTCTCTGCCCACTTTTTGTTATATCGAAATCTTTTTCGGATTTCTTCTACACCCCACTCTTTCCACTCATTGTTTTGGGCAACAGTCATAGTCCATTGAGTGTACCAATCATCTTTTCTATCCTTAATATCATCAAATGTAACATCATGTCCCGAAATTTCGAACATTTTATTGATTGAATCTTTGATAAAAGAATCTTGTTTTTCTTTTAATGTTAATCTCTTTTTCATATTTAATCCCACCAATGTCTAATGTTGTGTCCTATAAACTCCCAAAGTAATTTTTCTGCTCTCTTTTGTTTTTCTAGTGAAAGTTTTACGAATGTCATTTTCACTGCCTTAATTTCTTCAGCATTATCCCATTTTTCGTATTTGTATTTAAGATAAGATGAACCAGTACCATCACCAGTATCTTCAAACTCCCACTCCAATACATCATTACCATATCTTTTTTGAATTTCATCAATCCAAGACATACCATATTCCTCATCGTAAACTTTATCAATTAAACGAATTGCTGTTCTGATTCGTGAAGCATTATGTTTTGCCTCCATAGTGTATGCGTTATCAGATTCCAAAAAATCGGCTTGTCTTTCTAAACTCTTTTTAAAGAGTTCTATTGAATAACGATAATCGAAATCATACCCTTTCCAAATGATGGGTATGAAATCGATTACTCGTTCAATTTGTCTATACTTTCTTTTAAAGAAATATGTTATATCAGTCCAATTCATATTGTTTTGGTGTTAATTTATTATCCTCATAAACCATATACCAACCATTTTCTAAGGCATCTATAAAAAAGTATTTGTTACCATACGATTTTTCAGACATTTGCATGTTAATAGTTTTATATTCAGTATGTCCAACTATTTGAATGTAATTCTTTTTAAGAATTGAATCTCTATTTGAACGTACTAATGATTTTGGTCTAATCCATATTGGTGATGATTGTGGTGAATCACCATAGGGGTCAAATCCAGTAAAGTTAAATTTAGTTGGTTGATATTTGTACAAATCGTTTATATCTTCAACTAATGTTTCTTCATTCCAGTGAAATTTATTATCTAACCATGTTGATGATATACCTGCGTGAGAACAAAGGATATTATCCATTTTATACACCATTTGTAGGTGTTTTTTATTTAAATTTAATACCCAATAAATATCGTGTTGATATTGTGGTTGATAACCAGAATAAGTTTCCCCAACATTCATATAATGATGGTCATGGTTACCGATTAACATAACCACTTCCAAATCGGTAGATTCTTTAAATCGTATAATTTCGTTAAAATTATGAATTTGGTCTAATCCCTTAATATTAAAAGAATCAAAGTAATCACCGATAAATATGACACGAGACAAGTTAAGGGATTCCTTTTCAAGAATCCCTTTCCAAGTATCTCTACCATGAATATCACCTATTAGTATTGTTTTCATTTTACAAAGATACGAAATTATTTTTGTTTTTCCAATAATTCCTCTAATTGTTTTTCGAATCTTTCAACACTACCCCAAATAATCGAAGCTTTTGGGTCTATTTCTAAAATTTGGGTGACTAATTCATCTTGTCTACCACGAGAATAAAACTCATTTTCTATTGCACTTGCTAAAACTTGTAAGTGATGTGGTGCATGAATACTGATTCTTAAATCGTAATCAGTCCATTTTGTTTTCCAATCAACAAACACAATTCCTTTGGTTAGTTTTCTTTCTAATTTGTGTAATGTAAAATTTCTAACTCTAACAATTGACCTATCAGAACCAAATACATGAAGAAAACGAAGAAACCATCTTGGACACCATTTTGGTTTTGCTTCGTAATCCAATGCAAGAACCAATGGATACAAGGCCTTAAAGTAATCACTATTTTCATTCCAAATTTGTGTTCCTAAATAACCATATCTTTCAAATCCTTTTGGAAAAAAAATATATCTGAAATCATCCAATCTGATGTTACGAGTGTGAATCATTCCTTTCTTTCTACCTTTCCAAAATAAAAGAGATTTTAGAAAATCTATCATCTTTTCTTTCAAAGGTCTATTATCTTTAAATTCAAATGTTGTGCTCATAATTTAAATAATTCATAAATGGAATTTGATGTTTTAAATTTTACATATCCATCTCGTTGTTCCATAATTTCAGTAACGATAGTAGTTTGCCAAGTAAAAAATTCATTAAATGGAGACATGATAAGAGAACGATTTAATCCAATCTCATCATATTTTTCCTTGAACCTACCATCAGTATTAAATTCAACCCACATTACCTTTTCAGATTGTTTAGTCAATCCATCTCTTTCTCTTACCAACTTCCAATTCATTGGTATCTTATTTAAGATTTCATCTTGCCAATCTATGGGTATTTTTATTTGTTTTAATTTATTCATATTTTGAGTGTGTTTTAGAAATATATTTCCAATTTTACAAAAATTATATTTTTTTTATTTAGTTTTTAGAAAAGTTAGAAATATATTTCCAATTTTACTTTACAATCTCTAATCTAAGAACTCCATTATCATTTAACCAAGCCTTAACTCGATATCTTTTATCATCAACATCTGCTGCTGATTGTAAATAACCGGTAAAATGTGGTCTATCTTGTTTAGAATCTCCGGGTGTTGTAAATTTTACTTGATACTCTACCGAAGTAGGACCAAATACCCCACTATTTACTTGTTTTTGAAGTGATTGAAATCCATTTAATTGAAGATGACCCGCACCTTTTAATTCTCCTAAAAAAGATTGATAATCTTTATCACTTTGAATAGCCTGACCCTTACCATTTGTTTTAGCAAGTTTTCTATTCTCTCTTAATCTTTTTACTTGTTGTTTTGAGTATTGTATCATAATTTTACCAAGAAGATGTGTAGTAAATATCACCAGTATAGGATTCTCTCCCAGTTTCATCTTTCACCTTTTCGGATAAAAGAGTTTCGATTATTTGAATCGTGGTATCGATATCTTGATAATAGTATTCATCATAGGTAGTATCACCAAAAAAGAATCCACTTTTTGTTGGAAGTAAAGATTCCGCTAATGAATTATCTTCTTTTACTCGTTTACAAGTTTCCAATAAATTCAGTAAATCATCAGTGCCAACATAATATTCTTTACAATCATCATTACCATCTTGAACATTTTCGACAAACCAATTATGGATGTGATTTGCTTTTCTCCAATATCCAACTTCTTCTTCAATATAACTGATTCGTTCCGGTCTAATAACATCGAATGGATTACCACCTTTATTAACCGTTATTTCAAACTTTTCAGAATCGGGTCTATGATTCCAATTCTTAACATAACTTTTCTTACTAAGATACATATCTAAGCCCATAATTATACTAATTTATTTGTGATTTTTAAAATTGTTGCTTCATCTTCTTTGGATAATCTCCAACTATTACCTAATAGTTTACTTACTTCTTTATCAAAGTTATCAGTAACTACATCATCGGGATGAACCCTACCCATTTGTTTTGGAATGAAACCATCATCATAAAGTTCATCTGCCAATTCTTGTTTTTCATAATTGGTCATACTCCAAAGAATGTCATCAATATCAATATCAATACTTGCCATATTTTTAATTTTTAGGTTTTACAATTACTTCTAAATTATTTTCATCAAAACGAAGTCCAACAACTTCTCCACCATGTTCTGCTGCTTCAACTGATTCTAAGAACTTCTTTAATTCTACTGCTCTTACATAGAATCCACCTTTGGCCTCACCATCGGTAAAATCTTCTTTCCAAAATACTTGTTCGTTAAACATATCTTTATATTTTAATTAAATTCCTTGTTCTCTACGCAGCATAGATTCGTGATATTCTGCTTCTGAATATTCAACCACTTTTAAGTAAGGTTGAAATTTGGTTTCGTAATAACCTCTAAGATTTGCGATATCAATCATCGTATCAATGAAGGATTTACGAACATACGTCATATCTGAACTACCAAACCCTTGGTCTTCTGGCCAATCTTGGTAATCTTCTGCTACTTCACCGAGTGCCTGATAAACTGCATCGGAGTAAGTAATTACTCTCTTTGTAAATCTTCCCTCAACCGGGAAAGCATCTCTAACTACATCAAACCCTTCTATCAAAGAAGCGGTTGCTAAAACTGAATTTAAATTAAATGGTAAGCTCATAATTTTATATTTTAAAGTTTAACTCAAATCACTTAGTATTACACCCTTATATCCACCCTTCTCTGCCTCCTCTATTCCTTCCCACTTAAAAAACCTGTCTCTGGGTTTCTCATATAGATACACACCAAAGTTCTGGCAAAATTCTTTTACCTTTTCAGTCTCCCACTCCCAGCTCATACTCCAAGCCTCTTTATCAAAGGTAGTGTATATCCAATCCATTACATCACATATATTCAATATGGGGAATTCTTCTTCTGCTAATTGGGTGATTACTCTATTTCGACCGGCTATCATATCTAATTGTTTAAGGTTTAACATATCTCTCAATCTTATACAGCTAATATACGAATAAAAGCTGAGAATTCCAAATTTTTTTAATTATTATTTTCAAATACTTCACTTATATCTGATGGTCCATATCCCTTTAATCTTAAATGTGAAACTAAGGCAGAAACTGTCTCATACGATAGGGATGTCCAATACGATTTGGTTTCCAGTTCCTCCATTACTGATTTCATTGTAAAAGGATAGTTGGCAACCGATTCCATTAAAATTTCTTTGTTTTTGGTACTAATTCTGTCAATTAACTTTGTCATATCTCTCATTCTTATACAGCTAATATACGAACTTTTTTTCAATTTTCCAAATATTTTACCATATTTTTTTGACAAAAAATAACCCATTGAAAATCAATGGGTTATATTCTATTGTAACTCAATGGGTTATTCTCCCCAATGTTTTTTACGAAGTGGGTATATATCAATTGGTTCTCTCTTCATTTGATTACCTTGATTATAGTGTGCCCCTTTTTTCAAATATCCACCCAATAAGTTTCTTCTCATTCTATTAGATGTGTTTGCTTCAGAACCATGAACAGTATGTGAATGAAGTAAAACTACCTCTCCTTTACGAAGATATCCTTCTACTTTTCTAAAATCATGTCCTTCTGGCATAATACATGGTTTACCTCTTTCTGATTTCCAAAAAGTTCCATTTGTTTTTACTCGTTCATCATCAATTTCAATTGGTAAAACTGGTAAACGATGTGTTCCCTCGTAATTCCAAACTGCACCATTTTCTGGGTCATGGTTATCTAAGGCCAAAGCCGTGTTGATAATTTCGTTGTGTCCACAACCAGTATAGAATGCATTTTGATGTTGGTCTCTTCCCAACTGCCCTGGTGGTTTAAAGTATGCCCAAGTTTGCATACCTACCACATCACCTTCCATCAAAAACTCCATAGCTTCTATAAGTTTTGGATGAACGAAAATTGATTCTAATTTATCAGATAACTTATGTGGATATGCAAATGGGTCCCATTCTCCCCAAACTTGACCATCGGGTGCAACAGTTCCAATTCTATCTCTTCTTAGTTTATCTAATTCTGCGTTAATCTCATCACACTCTTCTTCTGTAAGAAGTTGTAATACTGTCCAACCTCTATACCTCCAATCGAAGGTCATTTGTTGAATCTCTAAATCTGTAAGATGTTTGAATGCCATAACTTTTATTTGTTTTATATAAATATATATTATTTAAAAAAAGAGAAAATGATTTTTATCATTTCCTGAATTGTAATAGGTTTGGAAGATAAAATTTTAAATTTGGTATTTTATCGTTTACCAATGATATTGCAATTCTATTCGATTCTCTGACTCCCTTATCTAATACATTTCCTTTCTCATCATATTCAGGTGATATAGGACCTGTCAATCTCCATTTTATTGAAGCAATTGTAAACAAATCGTTTACTGCAAGTTTCGAATATTCTGAATAATTAACTTCATATATAGGTGAAGCTTTATCATTTGTTTTTTGAACAAAATATCTTGTTATCCAACCTCGTTGATAATCAGAATCAGTTGGGGTTGGTATATCAGTTTCAACTCTACCATCTAATTTAAATAGTGAGTTAATTTTTAATTTTTTATATAGTTCGTTGTTACTCATTTTAACTTAATGGACCTACTGATGTTTCTAATTCATCTTTCTTTCTTAATTTACCAGTAACAGAAGTTGTCCACATATTATTATCAAGTGCATGTGAAACTTCAACAACTTGAAACACTGTATCTTTAAATCTTCGTGGTAAATCTTCGATTTCAAATAAATCTCCCGTTTTTATTCCACTAACACCGTGTATTTTAAAATCAAATGTAAATTCTAACAAAACATTGTTAGCACTTGTAGTATTTCTAGCATTTAAATCTAATTTTCTTAATAAAGATGGGTCATTCCATGCACTTACAACAACTAAATTTTCTAAATTTATATCAGTAGTACTAGCACCAAACCATTCTAAAAAGGCATTTCTTACTGCATCCAAATCACCATTTCTATCTTTTACTTCTGCTGCAGGAAGAACTGTAGCCTTACTCATAAATAAATCATAATTTTGTTTTCTGATTTCTTGTTCGGTTAGTTTACCTGCACCACTCCCTTCGGTTACCCCACTTGTTGTATCTTTTTCTCCAAGTCCTTTTTTCTCAAAATTACTCAAAATTTTCATGACAGGGTCTTCATTTTTTGCAAACAATCTACCTGTCTTTACTGGTAAAGCACCTTCCGATGATACATCTGGCTGTCCAGCACTTCTCTCTGCTATAATCATATTTTTCATAGCTGCAGGTAAATCTACCGAAAGTGAGGATTCTATAAAAGGTGTATCAACTCCCGATGCTCTAAACTTAGCATTTTTAAAATTAGCATTACCACAAAAATTATAATCAACTACCTCTAATTGATATTGGTTTGTGTTTTCAGGATTTATTGATGGTAATTCAACTATCTCAAAATGCCACATTGAATTTGCAGCAGATGATATACCATTTAATATTTCATAATAAATATCTTTTGCAACGTAGTTGGTTCTATTTAAAATTTCAACAAAAAATTCAAAATTTATATATAAATCTTTTAAATATCCCCATTGTCCAGCACCTGCTTCAAATGGTAAAGTATCTACTGGCCATTTATAATCAGATGAAGATAAACTTACTTGTTGTGGAAAAGCATACTTGTTATCTTTCCATTGTGATAAATTAACTAATTTCGTAGGTAACCCATTATCATCTAAAATACTATATTTATCTTCTTCTGTTTTTGCAGTTAAAGCTTGTACTAAACCAAAATCAGGTGCTTTTGGATTGGGAACATATAATTTTGAACCATCATGGGAAAAAATATGTGGACATGCTCTGATAGCAGTATTTTTATATTCAATTATAGAATTGTAAGTTCCAAGACCACTACAACCCGAAGAAGGTCCTGATTTTAAGTCTATTGAATATGTATTTAAAATTTCAAATGCAAGTTCTAATCTAATATAACTTTTATCAGAAACTAATGGTGCACCTTCGGGTATTTCTGCACCTTCTTTTTCACTTGCAACTGCTACATCTTGAAGTGATTCAATCAATTTACTTCGAATCACATCATCCATATTTATATAATTTTCCTTACGAATGAATGGATTACCACGAGTATCATATTTTCCGATTATTCGTTTAACTGCATTTGTTTGTTTTTGAACCGGTAAACGATTAAACATTTGCATAAATAAAGCTAATCCAATATTTGTTTGTGAGATTGAATCAATATCCGCAGTATCAAATTTTTCACCACCAGGATTTTGATTATTTTTTAAAGTATTTCCACCTCTATGTTGTTGTAAATATGCTGCAACTTCACCAATTGATGTTAATTCAACGTTTATAGTAAAGGTTTCACCATCGGTAGATTTAAATCCTGCGTTAGTAATATAACCCATGAATCCATCGTATTGATACTTTGCATCACGTTGTTTTTTCTTAACATGGTCATACGAATTAAATCTTGCAATTGCACAGGCATCTAATGGAAAAGTTTTTTGTGATATGGAATCGGCGGTATTCCAACCATATTCAACCAATACGGTATAACCCGGCTCCATAAAGTATTGCATAACTCTTTCTGCTTGTGGTAATGTAAAACATTTGATATCAAATGCACACTTACGAGTTAAACCACCTGCTCCAAATGTTACTCCGATACTTTCAATTACCGGTGAAGGTCTATATGCTCTATCTGAACCAGCAGCATAAATTGAATTACCTGCTAAATCAGTACCAACTCTACCCGATTTACTCATATCACCGTAACGAGTAGAAAAACTATCTCCTGGTGGTAAACTTTCCATTACCAATCCACTTGATGCTGTTAATCGCATCCATGGTAATAAACCAGATACATATAAATTGTTACCTGCTCTTTCGTTTATTGTTCTTATAAGTTCGGGTGCAAATGGTGTTAAATGTGGAAATAACATATTATCTGAAATTATTTATAATTTGTAAATAATCTTTTGGTATTCTTAATATTGTACCATCTTCTACTGCAAAAGATGCATCATGTATATTATTTGCAGTAGCAATTATCCACCATAAAGATTGGTCATCGTAGTACTGATATGCAAGAGTATCCAATCTATCACCTACTTGGGTAACAATATAAATATCATTATCTTTTAATGGTATGTTTGGATATATACGAGTTCTATACACCTCTCTACCATCTTTTAATTTTTGTTTTTCGGTATTTTCGTATCTACTTGCCATTTTATTTACTTAGGTTTACTTACTTTATTTAAAGGGTCATTACCGTTGTTTTCATACGCCACCCAAAAGTTATATGTACTTGTAGTCAATCCATTTGGTAACAATTTTACTACCATATCTTGAAAAGCCCCATCTACATATTCATATTGGAAATACCAAGCATTTTCTGCTAACTTTTGTATAGTATCTATTTTATTTCGTGTATCTTGTGCAAAACCTTGTGCAGTTAAATCTTGTATATTTGGTAGTTTATTTTTAACTTCTTTTAATCTTTCTGCATAAGCAGATGTAATTGCAGTTGTTCTATTATCAGATGTTGTTACTTCACCAGTTTGAGTATCCTTTGGTGTTGATTCTGATTGACCAGTTGTACTATTTTTTGGAGATTTATTAACTCCACCTTCATTAGTTTCTTTTGATTCAACTCCATATTCATCTACTTTTGCTGGTTGTTCTGATGTTGAAACTGAATCAGTTGTGAAAGCACCACCTTGTGAACTATTTTGTTCATTTATTATACTAATAGTATCACCACTCTTTTTGGTGTTATATATTACTGATTGTGAACCAACTTGTTCAATAAATTTAATATTGATTGAAACATCTATGAACTTTGGTAACAACAATCCAATTGTGTTTGTTTCCCATAGACTATTATCTGGTATAGAATAAGAAAGGGATTCGATAAACCCAATTTTATCAACATACATATTTCCCAATCTAAATGATATAATTGGTGGAATTGCAAAAGTTTTAGCTGATGCCGAATCACTAAATGTTGGGTATGTTTGTTGAGTTAAAAATTCTAATTTTTCCCAATTACTTGCCAATTCCAATTGATTCAAACAAACAACACTTAAAGTAAATTGTACACCTCTTTCCACCCCATCGTATGTATAAAAATTAAATGGATTACCATAAAATTTAGATGTACTCCAAGTTGGTGTTGTAGTTTCCGATACTTGTGTTAAATAACTTCTAAAATGTACAGTTCTATCCGAACGTTTAGATTTAATCCAAAATGGTATCAAATCTTGTTTTTCAATTTGTTTTAATTCTTCATCACTTCTTTTTTGTATTGGTGATTTAGTGATACTATCACTACCATTAGTTAATCCATATAAACTTTCCCAATTTTTGTTATTGGTTGATGTGTATTTTTCTTGTGGATTCCATGGTGAATATCTACCGGTTGTATTTCTATAATCTTCAAAGGCATATTGACTTTTTCCATATTTACCTTTTGTATCTTTTCTATCTACACCATAAACAGGTGAAACTAACGATAAATCTATACGAGTTAGTTTACCATCAGGTTCATTTTTATAATTCGGAAGTGTAATCGAATATGGTATTTCTGGTGTTGTTTTCTTTATAGTATTTGGTATAGTTCTCCCATCAGTATTTGTTAAAGAATCTTTACCTAATTGTTTTTTTTCTAATAATTTTTTATTTGTTATATTTTCCAACTCAGCAATAGAATTTGCAGTTGGTGTAGAAAGTTTATCTTGTGTTGCTTCTAAATCTCTTACTTGTTTTATTTGTTCTGAATACGAAAAATCAGATGAATATTCATATCCACCATTTGCAGGTTTTGCAGTATTAGAGCCTAATGCTGCAGGGTTACCAAATAAAGTTGTTCTTAATTTATCTTTTCCAAGAGAAATACCTTGACCTAAAATTTGGTTACCCAAGGTTTTAGGATTACCACCACCGGTTTGTTTTAAAAATGTACCTAATAATGTTCCTGCCCCATCACTTTTAATTTTAGAAAGGGTAATCATTGTATCGGGTTCTTTACCTTTTTGTAGTTCACCTGTGTTATTTACAGCAGTTGGTATTAAATTTTGTGGAATACCTAAACGAGAATTTATACCATCTCTTGCCTGATTTAATGATGTTACTTTACCTCCAAATACAAATTCACCAAATTTACCACCAGTTATCGCACCCAATCCTTTTCCAATCAATCCACCATCAGCTGCTTCACCACCAGTTGCTTGTTTCATTTTTTCAACATCAGATGTAGAACGTGTTGCTATTCTTATAGCTTGATTTCCATACAATAAAGGATTATTTAATTCTACCGCAGAACGTCTTCTTATACCATTTAATTCTTGTTCAATAACGGTATCTTTATCAGCTTTTACTGCCTTATCAAATGGTGAACCTTTAAATAAATCTAATATAGTTGGCATAGTTTTTATTAAGCGAATTGTGTTCCAAATTTATTATCACTTGCCCTTTCGGTTGTTTTTCTTACCATTGATGTAACCTTGACAGTATCCATATAAACATCTTTATTTGATAAAAACGCCTCTTTTAATGTCCTTAATTCTGCTATCACACCCTCCATAGAAATTGTAGGATTGGCCCCAACTGTATCAGCTAATGAAGTAGGATTTTTTGTTGCAATAAGAAAATCTTCGGGATGTGTACTAATTACATCACCACTTGGTGAAATAACTGCATCACTTACTTGTGTAGTACCACGAGATTGATATGACATATTATCAGTTCTTTCTTGTCCACTCTCATCATCACCAAGTTTAAAATCAAATGAAACAATACCAGTTATAAATGATTTCATTTCTGAAAAATATGTTGAAATTACTGAAAACTTTTCATCAAGCCAATTTAAAGCTTCAGCCAAAGCATTTAATGGTATTACTATAGCTTGTTCTACAATGTTAATAACAATTGTTACTGCATCGAGAAGAATTTTTACAACAGTACCTACTATTCCCAAAATACTACCAATCATACTAAATGCTGGCATAAGAATATTGTTCAAAGTTCTAAATGTATCAATTATAAATGGTAAAAACATATCAATAAGTGGCATCAATGCATCTCCAAGTCCAGCACCAAATTCACTTGCTAAAGCACCAAGTTGGTCAAATTGTCCTTGCATTCTTGTTTGATTTTTCATTCTTTCATTTTGAACAGCCAAATCCATTTCATTTATATCGTTAATATCTTTACCTGCCTCTGCCAATGCATTTGCTGCTGCTAAATCTTCTTCGTTTAATTTTCCAAATCGTTTTCTTATATCTAATTGTCTTTTAACGTTTTCAAATGTATCACCTGTAAATGATGCAATTGCTTGTTGTTGCCAAACATTTGTATTAGTCAAATCACCTAACTTTTCAACTTCATCTAATAAAGCTTGTTGTGCTTTAACTGGTTCATTTATTGATGCCAAATATCTTGCACGGCCGGCATTTAAATTTGTACCTAAAATTGCAGAAGCTTCAAGTTCTGCAGTAATTGAAGATTCAAAATCTAATAAACCATCTGCAACTTTACCAGCCTCTTTTAAAGATGTTCCTAATTTAGCTGCTTCAATTGCTGCATCTCTTAATTTATCAGGAGAACCTTGAAAATATTTATATGCATATTCAGAACTTGAAGCCATATCTGCTATAACCCTATCAGGTGCTACACCGGCAACCATAGCCATTTGAGCTGTCATATTTGTAAAATATGCTGCTTGAGTTGCGTTCAATCCACCCATGGTTTGGAACATTCTATTTAAACTTGCAGCATCTTTTGTGGCAATACCAAAATTCTTATTAAGCATAACCATCGAACTTAACACAGCTTTGGATGGTTGGAATAATCCATCAAATTCATTTGTAAAATCTGCTGCTGCAGTTGCTACATCTTGGGTAGTTGCACCAACTCTTGCCATTCTAGTAGAAACATAATCAATATTCTTCCCAGTTTGGTTCATTAGTCCGTTTACTAATCCAGTTTGTTCTCTAAATGATTTTGTAGCAGAATCCAAATCTTTCATACGAATGAATGCTGCTTTGATTCCTTCATACGCAAGAAGTATCCAACCTACTGGACCAAGTAATGCTTTTAAAAGGTGTCCTGCTGCACGACTAGCCATTCTCACACCACCACCAATTCCTACTGATATACTTTTTCCAATACCTGCACCACCTCCCCTGGCAGTTGCAAATGATTTTGTAAATCCTTTTCCAAAATCTGCAGTAAGATTACCAAATTTTTCTTTTATATTATCTATTGATGGTTGTAAAGCAGATTTTAATAATTTACCTATAATCGGTATTTTTTCCAAATCCTCTATCATACCATCAAGAACACCATCAAATTTTTCGGTTGTTTCTTCGGTTATTTCATTAACTCTTTCTAAGATTTTTTGACCTTTTTTATGAGCAGATACTATACCCTCTAATGCTTGTTCTTGTGCTAAAAATGTATCTTTTAGTTTTTCATTTACTCCAAAATCTTTTTTACTAGCCTCAACGTTGTTTTCACGAATTAGTTCTATTGCTGCTTGTAAATCTTCCTCGGTTTGTATTTCTTTTATTATATTTCGTGTTATACTAAGTTCTTCGGAAAGTTTTTTATTTCTTTTATCAGCCTGTCTTTCTATATCGGCCATGGCAGCATCAATCTTACCCAACATAGATTGGGTAACTTCTAGCATAGAATTATATTCTTGTTGTTCTTGTGTAGGTTTGTTTCTAATAGCCATGGTATATTATAATCTTAGTAATCAAATCCTAAGTATTTTCTTACATCTGATGGAATTGCAGATTTTACTTTATCTTTATCTCCATTTAAAGTTTTTTCTATTTTATCTCTTGTTTTTTCCAAATCTTTATCGGCATCCTCAATAGATTTTTGTAAATCTTTATCATTTTTGATAGCAGATGTTACTTTTTTAAGAAATAATCTTGCCAAAAAACTATTTTCGTTTAACCACCTATTATGTGATTCTTTAAATAACTTTGCTTCTTTTTTTGTTATTTTCATTAGTATCTCCAATTATACTACTATAAATATAAAGCATAAAAAAAGTGAGGAAGTTTTTACCTCCTCACATTTACATTTGGACCTTTTGTTGGGGTGTTTGCTTTTTTAGTTTTTTTCAATTCTTCTTGCTCTTTCTTTTTAGTTTCAATCAACTGATTGTAATAAAAATTTCTTAGATGAATTGGTAATTTGTAAACTCCCTCTTGTGTAAATCCATTTCCGAAATAACAAAGTTCAAAAATTTGTTTATGTACAAAAATAGAATGGTTACTCGGTAGGCCAAAAAAACCCTACGCCCATTGGAATTGGACGTACCTCCTTTTCTCCCGTCTCTGAATTTTCATATTCAAATTCTAAAACAATATCGGGTTGTATTTTTTTGATTTCTTCTCTAAATAACTTGGTATCTCTTGTCAAAAATTGATTATTTATAAAGTTAGTGATTGTTCCAGTATCATTTTTACCATTTACTGATTGTATCATATAACGATAACGAGTGGTCAATTCAGATGTAACATTTTTATTTAATCTTTGAAGTGCTTTTATATCTGCATCTATTTTTTTCTCATCACCGTGTGTAAGTAATTTATATTCTATTACTGTACCATTTGATGTTGTAAATTTATATCTATTTTCTCTATTTAGACGGGATTCATCAATTTCTTTTGTTCTAACTTTTCCTAAATCCACAACAACTTCTTCTTTATCGCCATTATCAGTTGAAATACTAACATTATATTCAGGTCCATATCCTAAAATACGAGTTGCTAACATAATAGCGTTTTTATCACCAATCAATATATCATCAATATTTATTTTACTATCAACGATAATTGATTCAAATAGTTTATCCAACACCACACCCTTTTTAATTAAATTTTGTGATGCAAGTATTTCTTCTTCTTTTGCAGTCATATATTTTATTTCCAATTGACCAGAAGATAGTGGATTTGATTCAGGATAACATAATCCCTTTGATGGAAGTGAAATCACTTCGGTTGGAAAATCATAATTTGCCATAATAAACCTTTATTTTTTCTTTATATATAAATATACATTTTAAAAAAAGTTAAAAAAAAAGGTTCTCATTAGAGAACCTTATTTTTATATTATATCTTAGATATTAGTATTCAAGGATAGCATAATCGTAAGAAAGTGTAATATCAATTTGAGCTGGGTCATTTGACGACCAATCCAAATCACTAAATACTGCGTTATTGATAAATGCACCTTTTAAAGTCCATTGTTCAATTTTATCACCTACTGGTCCTAACATATAGCACTGAACATCTTTTTTATAAAAATCAGCATATCCATCTCTACCTGTCAAAGATTCGTGTGATAAACGTACCCATTCCATTACTGCTTGTGCACCTGATGGTACGATTGGGTCAAAAAGTGTTAATTGAACATCTTGCCATTCACCTTTACCTTTTAACTTTCTTTTTACGTTTATATGGTCTAATGTTACAACTTCGAACTGAATCGATGGTCTATTACCAACTCTTACTAAATACGAAGGAATACCACCGATTTCGAAGATGAAACGATTTTTCATCTTTGGTTCGAAATTGGTATAGAACATTTCGTTAAATTCTAATACTTCTGCCATTTTTTTATTTCTCCTATTATACTAATAAATATAATTATTCTATTTTTTTAATTACGCGGTGAATGATGCTCCAGTTGGTAAGATATTGAAATCAACTATGATGAATTCAGCGGTTTTGGTAGGTTGTAAGTAAATTGCACCTGCCAATATGTTTCTATCAATTACATCTGGTGTATTGTTTGATTCATCCATTACCACTCTAAACGCATATAAACCTTGTCTTTGTTGAATTGCCTCTAAGTAAGGATTTACTGTATTCAAGAATCTTGCTCTTGTTGTTGCAGTATTCTGTTCGAATACAAGGTATCTTGAAGTAGATGCAATATACTTCTTAACTTTAATCAACAATCTTCTTACATTGATTCTATCTAACGCAGATGATTTATCTTGTAAAGTTTTCTGTCCAAATGCCACAATACCCTCACCAGGGAATTGAGCGATTGGGTTTACTTTGTTCTCATATAGAGTATCTCTCTCAGCATGTGTTAATCTATTCAATACACTAACTGCTCCAGTGATACCACCTCTATTTAAACCAGCTGGTGCGAACCATTCTGCTGCAATAGCATCGTTGGCTGCGTAAATTCCTGGCATCAATACTGATGGTGGAACTGTTGTTAATTTGTTTGTTCTTGAATCAATTGTTTTAACCCATGGGTAGTAAGAACCTACATAGTTAGAATCTACATTCTGAGCTTCTGATGTTACTAATTCAATTGAATCATCATAATCACTCAATTCACCGATGAAGAATGCATCTTCACGAGATTCTACCATATCAACAATTTTATCAAATACATAAGAATGTAATCTTCTTACAACACCAGGTGCAGATACCAAGTTGATATCAAAATCATCAGGATTAGATACTGCGTTAATTGCTTTTACATAAGCAACTGAACCACTTGCTGTTGAAGTAGATAAGTTAAATCCTTGTGAGTTTCCAGCACCCCAATCAGAATCTCCTGCCTTAGCATGTTTTATAGTTGGAGATACACCATCAAAACCACCTTGGAAAGCTACTGTGAATTGTCTTTTTGCAACGTCAGTAGTATTTGAACCAGTTAGTAAATAATTAAATGGTGATGAATTGAATGAGAATGCAGTATTTGTACCATATCCAGCATTATTTGGAATTGGTGCTAAGAAATGGTTATTATCAACTTTTACGATTGATGTTTCTAAATCTATACCTGAATATCTAAATGTTGATGAAGCAGTGTTATCTGCCGAACCAGTTGAGAAGATAACTGCGGGAGTGATTGAATCTGAACCTGAAATTGGTGAGTAGTATTTTTCATGTCCGAATGGAGCTGCAGTGATAGGGAATGAACCCTCTGCCGAAACTTCTACTCTTACAATTTTAGAACGATTTGTGTAATCACCATTTAATGTTTGTTTACCATTTGCATCAATTGTAATATCTTGGTCACCAATTACTTTTAAGATGTAATTTGGAGATGCAGGGTCTAAGTTTACATTATTATATGTTTCTAAGATTGATTTTTTTCTATCAGTATCAGCAAATCCTCTTATTACTACCGAGAATGTTGCATAATCAGTAGCATTTGATTCACCTGCTGCTTTTACATTAAAGATTGATACTTTGTATTCTTTATTTGTATAGTTACCATCACCTAATGTGTGAAAACGGAATAAATTATGTTTTTCACCAGAAATTTCTTGTGATTGAATCCAAGGAGTTGATGCATAAGTACAATCTTGTCCTACAAAACTTTGTTCTCCTAAGTTTACTAATGAAACCGTTGAGCCAGATGCTTGATTGTAAGTTCCTGCTGCAGAGTTTTCAAAATATTGTGATACATATACACCCTTTGAACCTCTTGGGTTTTCACCAAACACATCTGATAAATCATTACCTGCAGAGTATAAAACTGATGCAGATAAGTTAGTTACATCGTATGCAGTTCCAATACCATTTAAGGAAATTGAAAAAGCAGATGCAGATGGTTGAGCATCAATTGATGCAGTAATAGCACCACCATTTCCTGATGTAGACCAGTTATGAGTTGGTTTTATAACACCAACTAATTTATGACCTGCACCTGAACCTGATACTACTACACCCCATGAACCAGAGTTTGCTACGGTATATCCACCTACATGGCCAACCCTAACAATAGTTACGGTACCAGCCTCTCTTAAATAGTTTTGAACGGTATATCCAGTATAGTATGTTCCATCTGGTGTTCCGAATATAGATTCGAATTCTGATTGTGTATTTACAACGGTTGGTACGAAAGCAGGTCCCTTAGCGAAAGGTCCAATTATTGCTGCTCCGATTTCACCAATTCCTTGTGATAAGAAAGATAGGTCATTTTCTCTTGTAAAAACACCTGGTGATACAATCTTTTCTGCCATTTTATATTACTCCTGTTAAATTTCTAATTATTGTAATGATACGAATATAAATATAAATTACTTTTTGTAAAGAATATTTTTATTCAGTAACTTCGTTATTTGTTGGTGTGAATATTCCAGTGTTTGGGTCATAATTGCCATCACCGTATTTTTCACTTAAAGTTTTGAATATATTTTGTTCTTTTTCTACCAAACTTTGATGTTGTTTGTGTAAATCGGATTCAATAACATCCAATTCTTCTAATTTCTTTTTTCTTTCTAATGATACCTGTCCTAATTGTAGGAAAACTTGTGTAACTTCGTATTTTAGTTGATTGATACTATCAACTTCTTCTTGTGTAAACTTAATTTGTTCAGCCATTATGATATATTTTAGTTAATTATTCTATATATATAAATATATGGGTTTTCTCCAAACGTAAAAATTATCTTGTAAATGTTAGAGTTGATGACCAAGTTCCTTTCAAACCTGCCTCAATTGCTCTTACTCTAAAATAATATGTTCCTGCTGATAAAATAGTATTCACTTCGACTTCGGTTGTACTCCATTCATCTGCAGTATTTACTATATTTGAAAATCCATTATCAGTTGCTATTTGATATTGATATGCAGTAATACCTAACGTTAAAGTTTTTGCTGGTACAACCCATGTTATTAGTGGTGAACTATATGTTACTGATGTTGGTGCACCTGGTCCTGCAAAGTTCGTAAATGTATTTCCTCCTTTATTATGAGTAATGTATCCATTTACCATATATGTATCTTCTTCTTCAACATCTATTGATACAATTTCAGTAGTTTTTTGTACAGTTTCTATTGTAACAACATCAATTTCTGAACCATCTCCTTTAATAAGTTTATCACCTACTTTTATGTTAAACATTTCTTTAAACAAGTATTTTCCAGTTTCAGAATCTTTAACTAATAATGGGTGTTCTGCAGTAGCAGTTACTTCACCCTCGTTAATATCATAGTAACGAGAAGCAAAAGAATAAGTTAAATTTACAATTGTTACATCTTTTGGTGTTTTAGATAATGAATCTGATTGCCAATCTAAAAAGGTTGAATCTGAATCTTGTCCTAAACCATCAATAGAAAATCCTTTTAATACATCTCCTTCGTTTAAATCTCCTGCTTCAACTATTGTTCCATCTGCTAGTGTTACTGGTGAATCAATAGTTAAACAAAGTGCAGCAGAGTTACCATCGTAAGAATCTACTGAATATACTGTCTTGTTAATTGCTGTATTATATCTTGTTGCGTGGTCATTAAATCCATCTGCAAAAACTACTCTAATTGTGTGAGTTTCTACTGCTTGTAAAACGGTTTGAGTAGGTGCGTTTGTAATATTACCTACACTAAATGTAGCATCTTTACCATTATTAGTTGTAAGTGTTATTTTTGTACCAGTAGGTACTGACCAAGTGAAGTTAGCACTTCTATTACCAATCTTAGAATTGAAATAAGTACCGGGATTTTGTCCAGCAACTCCATAGGTTTCTGATGTACCTTCTACTGCATAGGTAAATCCACTTATATCAGATGTTGATGTTCCTATTGCTGTAATATGGAAATCATTTCCCAAAGAAATATTATTACCTGATGTAGGTGAGCCTTTAATTGTACCCAATGAAATGTTAGTTAATCCATTCCCTGTAGCTCCCGCTAAGTTGTAAAGTGATAGTGTATCTCCTGCTGATGCTGCCATAAAAGTTTTTCCCTATGTATTATAAATATATAATAAATCACTTACCCACTTATCTTTGTTGGTAAAATTATCTATCATATACTCTTTTAATTTTAAAAACCACTTATTTTTTTCTTCGTAAGGGGTTTCTATGATTCTATTATAAATATCAACAAATTCCTTTTTAGATGATGCACGATATGGATACTCTAAATCTTTCATATATAGAGTGTTTAATATTGGTAATTTACCTCTATCTACTGCTTCGAATATACCATATCCAAATGGTTCAAATGTAAAACAAGAATGTGATATACCCCAATCCATTTCATAAAATTTATCTTTAAATTCTGATTTATAATGATATATTTTTGATTTTGATGTATCGATTTTTACCCCACCTTTCCAAATTATGTTAAATTCATGTGAATCAGTAAAAATGTACGATTTTAATCCATCCAAATAGTGTGGATTCTTTCTACCTTCGCATCGAGATGCAAATCCTAAATTTATAGAATTTGAAAGTGGTAACTTGTGTTTGAATTCGTAAAAATTTTTAATATTTTTACTTGGAAACAAAATATCAAATAAACCAACCCATATAGTATGTTTAGACCATTCATTTACTTCTTTTTCCCATTCTGAACTTAAATATGGGTGCCAACCTAATGATGCATCGGTAAGAACTTGTGATTTTAAAATGTGATTTACTGAATTATGTAAAATATTTGAATGAATCTTATCTTTATTTTCTACAATACACTTCATAGGAGTGTAATGTCCATGTAATATGTTTATTCTTCGTGCACCGTTACAAAGTTCTTCAAATTTTTGAATATCTTCACCATGCCAATAAGTTTCTATTGGAAATTGGTAATCTTCGTGTCCTTTTGGTTTATTTCTATGAATTAAAAGTATTGGTTTTACCTCTAAATGAGGTGCAACTAATTCCATCCACAAATTTACCCAAGTATCAGAACCGGCATTAACCCACGGTCCTCCACCGGTGGTGTAATAAACATCGTAAACCATTTATTTATTTTTTAACGATTACTAATCCACTAAAAGTTGAACTAAAAGTTATACTTATTGCATTTACTGATAATGATTCTACAATTGATGGAACTTCTTGTCTTTTTGTAGATGTGTTCCATGCTTGTACAATTGGATATTCTTCATTTAAACTATGTGTAATGTTATAAGTTGAATTTCCAGTTATAGATTCTTTATATGTGGTAAGATTTGTAATTTGAGTTGAACCAGAAACTATTCCACTAGGTTTATTTGCAAGACTTGTCCATTCAGTTGAACCACTAACGATATGACCACCTTTTGCAACTACTACATAACCACTATGATTTCCAGATAAAACAATATCTGCTGTATTATTGTTAGTAAGTGTTACTGATTGTGGTATAATTTGAGTATCATTACTTTGATATACCGAAATTATTACATTTTTTGTGTTAAAGTTATGTGATACTGATATTGAAGATTGATTATCAAACGAAGAAGTTACAGTTGCAACTTCTGCGATTTCAGTAACTACATTTGTTAGTTGAGAACCATCTCCTTTAAAAAAAGATGCTGTTATTGCACCACTTGCCAAATTTATTGATTGGCTTACCAATAAATTTACTATTTGTCCTGAACCTGATACTATTCCACTTCCTTTTGTTTCGTATGATGAAGTTGCTGAAATAAGTGATGATGTTATATTTTGTATAGTATCCCACTTAGTATCGTTTGAACTCGTATAAGTTCCGATTGTATTCCATTTATTATCAATAGAACCAGTATAAGTTCCAAGTGTTAAATTTTTTGTATCTTGGGAATTAGTATAATCGTTTAAAGATTCAATTCTACTATTTAGTGAAGAACTAAACGTAGTATATCCAGTTGTAGAAGAGATAGTAATTTGAGATGAACCCGAAACTACTGAATCTCCATTTTCTCTTAGTATTTTTGATTCACTTCCAGAAATACCTGCAACCCAATAATCATTCGTACTATTCCATAATAATGAACCACTTGTAGTGTTTGGTGATGTAGTGTCTCTTACAATTATACCGGCATTAGAAACACCACTACCATTTAATTCGATTATATTATCACCCAGCTGAATTGTAGTTGAATCAATAGTTGTAGTTGTACCTTTTACATCTAAGTTTCCAATAACAACAACGTTTGAACCAGTAAATTCTAATGCAGTTTTAATTGATGATGAATAACTATTTAGAGAATCAAGTATTCCAATAATTTGACTAGAACCCGATACTATACCACTTCCCTTTACCTCATACGATGATGTTGCATTTATTAAAGATGCGGTTACATTTTGTAATGTATCCCATTTTGTATCAATTGATGCAGTATATGTTCCTAATGTTGTAAATTTAGAATCAATAGAAGACGTATATGTTCCTAATGTTGTAAATTTAGATGAAATGGTTGATAATGTTGTATCAACTGAACCAGTATAAGTTGCTAAAGATGAATTTTTACTATCTTGTGAAGATGTGTATGAATTTAATGGTAATAATGAACTACTAACTATTCCTGCTGGAATATTTGTAAAATTGTTGTAATTTAAATAATAAGAGCCAGCCTGACCATTAAGTAAATTGGAATCCGAAGCAGAACCACTTACAATGTGTCCACCTTTTGCAACTACCACATATCCACTTTGAGCAGAAGATAATGTTATAGTTGCACTATTATCATTTGTTAAGGTAATTGATGTTGGTATTATCTGTGCATAATTTGCATCATAAACAGAAATAATAACATTTCGTGTATTAAAATTATGTGCTACTGAAAAATTTGAGGAATTAGAAAAGGATTGATTTACCGTAGCAACTTGTGCAATATCAGATGCAGGTAAATTTGTTAGTTGAGAACCATCTCCTTTAAAATATGAAGCGGTAACGGCACCTATAATGTTAAGAGAACCAGTTGTTGTTGAATTTGTTGTTACTATTTGTTCTACCGAAGATGCACCGTTGTTATCTTTTTCAAAAAATATTCGACCATCATGGGTATTTATGGCTAGTTCACCCAACTCCAAATTAGAAGTTGATGGAACTTTACCTTCAACAGCTGTTCTTTTTAACTTTACTACTTGTGCCATATTTATGCGTTACCGATTTCATTATATAATTACTTCGGTTTAAAATATCCTTATATAAGGATTTTTTACCTTAATTTATTAAACTAACTTTGATTTTAACTCGTCAATTTGTTTTTGTTGTTCTTTGATTGCTTCGATTAAAAGACCAGTAAGTTTGGCATAATCCACAGCTTTAAATCCATTTTCTCTATTATGAACTAATTGTGGAAGAACTTTTTCTACATCTTGAGCAATAACACCAACATTTGGAGTAGATTTTTGTAATTCATCAGCATTTTCATTCCAAGTCCAAGTTACACCTTTTAGAGATTGAACTTTTTCAAGTGGGTTAGCGATAATTTCAATGTTATCTTTTAATCTTTCATCAGAAGAAGCATATGCAACAACGTCAGCAGTTGCGGTTATACCACCTGTTACTGCCCATGTTCCTGTATATCCTCCACTCAATTCAATATTATCTGCGTTTACAGTTATACCATTACCACCAACTACGTTAATTGTTCTTGTAGCACTGATATCTCCACCACCTGTCAAACCATTTCCTGCGGTAATGCTTACTGCTGTATGGTCAATGTGTCTATTTGCAGAATACCCAGTTGTGGAATCATGTGATATTTGTGAAGAACCGGAAACTAATGCTGTACCAGTTGCATAGAATGTACCACTTACTACCGAGTTAGAACCTAATGTAATTAAAGTTCCGGTATCAGTAATGTTTGAATCATTTAGATGTTCTTTACCAGTTCCTTTTGGAACTCTATTATTTGTAAGATACGTTTCAGTACCTAAATTATCGTAAGTTTCTGGTCCTAATACAAAGTGAGATGATGTTACATTTAAACCATTACCTTTGTGTACAAAAATGAATTCATCATGTAATGAATCATATAAGAATGAACCGGAACTTCCAGCCGAACCTGAATCATATATAGCAAGTCCACCAAATCTTAGTGATGGACTATTTACGTTTAATTGAACAATATTATCACCAATATCTAAACGAGATGAACTAATGTTTTGAATCGATGATGAACCCGCAACAACCAAATCTTGTGATATGTATAATGAACCAGTAATAGTTTGGTCACCAGTAAATATATTTGCAGAATTAGTTCTTGCAAATGAACCACTCAATGAACCTAATGTAGACCATTTTGAATCATTTGAACCAGTATAAGTTGCTAAACTAGAATTTTTACTTTCTTGTGATGCAGTAAATGATTCTAAATTTGTTGTTTCAATTATTAAACTAGCAGATGTAAGTTCTATGTTGTTTAATCTACTAATAGCAGAACCTGATGCAGTTGATAATTGGTCTAATCTACTATTTTGAGTTGTATTAGTTGTATCATTTGAACCAGTGTATGTTGATAATTGGTCTAATCTACTATTTTGAGTTGTATTAGTTGTATCATTTGAACCAGTGTATGTATTAAGAGATGATAGAATATCTACAACTTGTGATGAACCAGATACAACCCCTCCAATTAAATTTGCAGTAATTGTACCATTTGAAATTGTAAAATCAACAGTAGTTGAATCTGTGGATGCAGAAATTATGTTTACTGGAATTGATGAAATATCTCCATAGGTTATTTGTGTTGAACCAGAAACTACACCACTTGGAAGTAATGAAATTACTTGTGTTGAACCAGAAACTACACCACTTGGAAGTAATGAAATTACTTGTGTTGAACCAGAAACAATACCACCGATTGCATCGGCATAAAGAATACTCATAGTTGGTTCTAAAACCAAGTTTATAGTAGCAGTACCATTCGTTTGTAAATTTGTTCTTGTTGCTATATCAAGAACTCCTGTTGTAAACGTTATATCTACTTGTGATGAGCCCGATATTGTTTCAGTAGGTAATAGATTTTTTACTTGTGCAGATGATGAAACAACGGTTTCTATATTCAACTTGTTTTTAATAGTAGTATCAATAGAAGATGTAAACCCTTCAACACTATCTAATCTACCATCTTGTGATGCAGATTCAACTGAAAGTTGGTCTAATCTTGAATCTACTGAAGCAGAAAAAGTTGTAGGGTCACCTATACCATTGATTGAACCACTAAATGAACCACTATATACACCACCACTTGGTAATGTAAATGTTGCTCCGTCTGCAAAAGTTAATGAACCTGAAATTATGGGACTATGTATTATCATCTCTTTTTATCCTTTATTTATATTATATAAATATATCTTTTTTTAAATTGAACCTCCATCGATTTGTGAAATTACAGTTGCATTAGCAGTTCCGGTTACATCTCCACTTAAAGTTATTTGTGCAGAACCACTAAATACTCCTAATGTATTTACCTGATTTGTTATTGCAGTTGATAGTCCACTAATGTTATTTACATCAACTGAACCGCTTACTATATGTCCACCCTTTGCAACTACTACATATCCACTTCTTTGTGCTTCAAATGTTATTGTAATTGTATTATTATTTGTAATTCTTAAAGTTTGTGGAATTATTTGGTAGTTATCATTATCATAAACTTGTGCTATAGGATTTGGAGTGTTTAAATTGTGATTTACAACCCAAGTTGATTGATTAGTAAATGTTCGTTGTATTGTTGCTGATTGGTCAACCGTAATATTTGTCAATTGTGAACCATCACCTACAAAATACGATGCTGTAATTGAACCTGAAATATTTACATTGCCTACAATAGCAGTGTGGGTATTAGTAGTTACAAATTCATTAACTTCATCGATACTACCACTTTTTCTAATAAACGCCTTACCATCATATACGTTTAGTGCAATTTCACCTGTTTCTAATGAGCTAGTGGTTGGTTTTGAACCACTCGTTGTTGAACGCTTTAATCGTATGATTTGAGCCATGATGTTTACCCTTTATTTATTTTTTCCTTCAATTGTTCTACTTGTTTAGATAAATCTTTTATACCCTCGATTAAAAGTGATACTAATTTATCGTATTTAACTGCCTTGTAACCATTATCTCTATTTTCGACAAGTTCTGGTAATATTGATTCGATTTCTTGGGCAATTACACCATAATCCTTACCTTTATAAATATTTTGTTTCTCTTCATTCCATACAAAAGAATAACCACCAATTTGATTTATTTTTTCTAATGGGTTAGAAATTGGAGTAATTTCATCTTTTAATCTTCTATCTGATGATGCATAAGCAACAACATCACCACCTGCAAATATATCACCACTTGTTCCTATACCACCAGTTACAACTAATGCTCCAGTTGTTTTAGAAGTTGATGCAGTTGAATTCGTAATTGAAATAGAAGTTGAAGTAGTATTTCCTGCGGTTGTTACTTCTTGTAAAGTTTTTGTAATTTGTCCCGAACCTGATACCAAATTATTAGCAGATACGTTACCAACAACAACTAAATTACCATTTACTTGTGAATTAGAATTAAGAGTTATAAGAGTACCCGAATCACTTATATTTGAATCATTTAAGTGATGGTTATCAACTGCTTTTGGTATTCTATTAGTTGTTAGATAAGTTGGAGAACCTTTTGTTGTATATTCTGGTCCAAATATTGTTACTGCGTAATCAACACCAGCGGATGAAGAGTATTCATATCCCCAATCATTGGTTTGTCCATCAAAATAGAATGATGCGGTTGATAAGGATGAACCCGAATCATAAACTGATAATCCAGCATATCTTGAAGTTGGTGTATCAGTATTTACAACAATAAATGAATCACCAATAATTTTAGCAGTACCATTTACTGATGTAATATATGCAAACGAACCCGTTCCATTTACAACAATATCATTAAATGTTTTTGTTCCACTTATAGTTTGTGAACCACTTAATGTTACATAAATTGAATCTAATGATTGTGTTAATTGGGAAGAACCTGATATTACACCACCTTTTAAATTAGCAGTAATGTTACCATTTGTAATAGTAAAATCAATGTTGTTTGAATCAGTTGATGCTGAAACAATATCTGTTGGTATTGATGTAATACCACCATAAGTTATTTGTGAAGAACCCGATACTAATGTATGTGTTCCACTTGCCTTTTGTTCAAATACTCCTGCTAATGAAGATGAATTATTTTCTAATAAATCTAATCTTGAATCTACTGATTGAGAATAATTAGTAAAGTTTTCATTTGATGATGATAATATACCACCAATTACATTTGCAGTAATCGTATCAGTCGTTCTAATAAAATCAATTGTAGATGTATCACTAAACGTCAAAGGATTTTCATGTACATCTCCTTCAAGTGAATCGATACGAGAGTCAAATGATGCAGAATCGGTTAAGTACGAACCAGTATCTAATTTTGTAGCAATTGAGTTTATTAAAGAACCAGTTGCATTAGCCAATTCTTGTTGTGTTACAAAACCTGCTTCTAATGAAGATGAAAATGCTTCTAAATTATCTAAACGATTATCAACTGATGAACTAAATGAAGAGATAGTTGTTAAAATTCCATTTGTAAAATGTTGTGACGAAGTATCAAGTGATACTGTAACTGAACCACTTTCACCCCCGCCACTTAAACCATTTCCTGCATAAACTGCTTGAATATCAGCAAGTCCTAATGCGGTAACTCTTGCATCAATATATGATTTTACTGCTCCAGCATTACCTAATACTGCAGGGTTTCCATCATCGATTGAAGATGATACATTATACCATGCTGCAGAACCTAATGAACCAGAAATTTGGTGAACACCTACTAATTGTGCAACTGAACCTGATACTTCATATCTTAAATCTAATGATTGTGTTACTTGTGAAGAACCAGATACAACACCACCTATTACATCTCCACTAATTACACCATTTGTAATTGTAAAATCAATTGTAGATGAATCAGATGAAGACGATACCACACCTTCTACATTTAATTTATTTTTAATTGTGGCATCAATAGAAGAAGTAAATGATTGTAAATTATTTAATCTATTATCTGCAGATGCAGTAAATGAATTATAAAAACCATTTAAAGTTTCTTGCGATGCAGTAAATGATGATAATTGATTTAATCTTGTATTTTGTGAACCACTATCTGATTCTAATGCATCTAATCTTGAATCTTGTGATGCTGAATCAATTTCTAAACTTGTAATTCTATCTGCAAGTGAACTTGAAAATGTTGTATATCCATTAGTTTGTGTGATATTGATTTGAGATGAACCAGAAACAACATCATCACCATTGGTATTCAAATATCTCCAATCGTATGAACTTGTAAACTGGTCTGAACTTGAAATTATACCATCTCCACCAGCCAATAAAAGTGGTGATTCACTTCCACTTGGTCCTGCTATCCATCTATCTTGGGTAGAATCCCATAAGAATGAACCGGATGTTAAAGTTCCAGTTGCATCTTTTACATAGATACCACCTTTTGTTAAAGCACCACCATAATTTAATTCTAAAATATTTTCACCAATATTAACTTGGGTTGAATCAATTTGTGTTGTAGTTCCTTGAACAACTAAATCACCAATAACTGTTAGGTTTGAACCATTTACACTTATTGCGTTCTTTAATGAAGAAGTATATGAATTAAGTTGTGAAACTGATATATCAACTGATGCAGATTTTAATTCTAAGTTGTTTAATCTACTATCTTGTGATGGTAAAGTACCAATAAACGAACCACTAAATACTGATGCGGTTACACTTCCTGAAATATTCACATTACCACTAAAATATGTGTAACTTGAACTTACTAATAATTTTTCAGTATCAGCGGTTACTATATATTCTTTTGTAGTTGTTACCGTACCCAGTCCACTTAATTTAAGACTTGCCAATCCTTCTCTTGCAGTAGAAGGGAAACTAGCACTAGTAAATGTACCACCTACTAACACATTATCACTTGGTAGAAGTGTTACCGAGTTTACACTACCAGTATTTAAATTATATTTAGAAGCAAGACCATCACTACTCCAATTAGTTACAAGACCACCGGTGCTTTGACGTACTATTGCAAATCTATTCGCAGATTGTACCGAATATGCAGGATTTCCAAAAAGAGTAAAACTACCACCTAATAAGATTTTATCACCAGCGTAGAAATCAAAATCATTTACAAATGAACCAGATATATAAGTTCTAAATCCATTATCAAAGGCACCAATACCATTTCCTTCATCTATCGTCGTTACTCTTCCAAATCCAGCATAATTACCTATTCCAGTATCTTTAAATCTACCAGCAATGTAGATATATCCATCATCACCTATTTTAATTTTTTGAATTCTATCTGAACTATTACCTGTAATTATATCTAAATTACTTCCAGCGAATTCAAAATCTAAAGCACCACTTTGGTTAAGTTTTACAAGGAATGGATAACTATACGAACCCCATTGTTGGAAATTACCACCAATTAAAATTGCTTGTTCCGAACCACTATCTAATACTGCAACGGAATAAAAATTTCCATTGTTGAATGATAATGCCTGATTATTTCCTCGACTTATATCAAAAGTAGTATCAAGCGTACCATCTGAATTTACTCTCCTACTTCCCGATGTGAAACTACCTACACAAACTATTTTATTATCACTTTGAATTGCAATATCTCTTACTTCACCAAATGAACCCCAAGATTGAACTGCAAACGATGTATCTAATGTACCATCGGCATCTAATCTTGCAAGTCCTCGTCTATTGCTACCACTAACTTGGCTAAAATTACCACCTACTATAATTTTTCCATCGGATTGTGTAACAAATGAGTTTATATATCCAGATGAATCACCACCAAATGTTGCACTAAATATAGGAGCAGTAAAAGAAGTATCTATTGTACCATTTGAATTTAATCTTGCTATATCATTTGTGGTATGTCCATCAATACTTTCGAATCTACCTGCAACTAATACTTTACCATCACCTAACAGTAATGATTTATTGATAATTACCGACTCAGAACTTGATAAGTCGGAATTAAATGTAGAGTTTAACGCAGGTATATTTGTTGTTAAACTTGCACCTAATTCAAAACTATCTGCAGTTACACTACCGCTTACATCTACACTTCCAGTGTGTTTTGTTTCACCTGTTATTGTTATTGCAGAACCAGTATTACCTATAAGGATAGTTTCACCTCTAAAAGCACCAATATGAATTTCGTTAGCGTATGTATTTGCACGAGTTTTACCATTTTGCAAATCAAATAATGAAATATTACCAAGATTTTGGTCTATTGCACTATTTGAACCTGATGGCCATATTCTAAAAAATTGGTTTAGTGGTCCTACCGTAAATTCTGAACCAAAGTTTGTACTATCTGAATAATTTGAACTACTCCAAAAATGGAAAGTGAATGAATTATGATATTGTGAACCAGTTTCGTAATGTTCTATGGAAAGAGCGGTATTACCATACGGTCTGTTACCTGAATTTACGTTGAGTATAAATGGTTCTAATTCAAATAAATGATATTCAGAACCTGTACTTGGCCATGTTAGTTTTGATTCAAAACGAGAGCCTGATAAAAATACTGAACCAGTTACCTCTTGATTTCCTCTAAATATATTTGAACCAGTAGTTGCAAAAGAACCAGTTAAATTTTCAATTCCATCTAAACGTGTTTCATGTGATGCAGATGCTAATTCTAAATAATCTAATCTACTATCTTGTGAACCAGTATCAGCTTCTAATTGAGAAATTCGAGCATCAGTTGATTGAGTGAATGAATTGTAAAATCCATTTAAAATTTCTTGTGAAGATGTAAAAGATTGTACTGAATCTAAACGTGAATCTACTGATTGTGAAAAAGTTGTAAAATTTTCATTCGAAGAAGATAAAATTCCACTACCAGGTAATGAAACATTATCAATTGATGCAGAAACTACATGAAGTTCTCTAAATCTTTTGATTGATGAACCCAAATCATCTTGTGCATCTTCTTGTGGTATTAGTGAACCAGTAAATGGAGCATTTACCGTAATAATATCATTTGAACCAGTACCTAAAATAATATTTCCACCTATTTGAAGGTTTCCATCTATCTTAGAATTACCGGTAATATTAAGAGTAGAACCTGATATATTACCTATGATAGATAAGTCTCCACTTAATGATACGTTACCACTATTTGAACCACTTTTTATAAGGGTTATTGTGTTACCACCAGTACCAACTTGTAATGTACCTAAACTCGTATTAAAATATGGTTCAGCTATGGTTGTACTTGGAGTAGTTCCTCTTCTTAATTGTAATATTGCAGCCATCTACTTAGATTTCCATTTATTTTTATGTATAAATATATCTTAATTCAATAATTTCTTGGGAATTGAATATAACTTCACTTATATAAGTATAAGAAAACAAAAAGCATAAAAAAAATCCCCAACCTTTTGGTTAGGGATTTTAATTTTAATTTAAGTTTTATTTAGAAAGTACCACCATCGATAGTGTTTGAAGCCACAAATGATGAACCATTCCATTGAATCATATCACCTGCGTTTACCGCTGCAACTGATGTAAGTGTTTTTGAACCATCTGCAACAACGAAAGAACTAGCAGTCAAACCACTAATTGTCAAATCATTAGTGATTGTTACATCTACACCATTATCAGTAATTGTAGAGTTTACTAATAATCCATTTGCTCCGATTACCTGAACTGAACCAGATGTTGGAGTTGAATTAAATCTTGCAAATTCTTTTTCAGAATTTAAAGCTCCACCTTTCCAATAATCATTAGTAGAATCCCAAAGTAATGAACCTGATGCTGTGTTTGGAGCAGTTGGGTCTTTAACTAATAAACCACCATTTGCTGCACCGCTACCATTTAGTTCAATAACGTTGTCACCTAACTGAATTGTTGTAGAATCAACAGTTGTAGTTGAACCCTGAACATATAAGTTACCAGTTATACTTACGTTTCCACCAACTGATAAGTTATTTTGAATAGATGCAGTTGCAATAGTTACTTCATCAGGTAATCCGATTGTTACGGTACCACCTGCACCTAATGTTATTGAACCACCACTTACTGAAATTTCATTTGTAGTTCCTTGAACAGTTAATGATGTATTACCTTCAACTGCAGTTCCCGAAGTTGAACCATAATCAACTTCAATTGAGTTATCAACACCATTTAATGATATACCAGTACCTGCAACATTTGAATTTAAATTGATTGCTTTAACTCCACCATCTTTTATTGATACGTTACCTGATGCTACTGAAAAATCATCAGCATCAAATGATGCAACACCTTTTTGAGATGTTGATGCATCAACTGCAGATAAAGTTACCTTGTTATCAGATACAATTGCAGTTACAATACCACTACCAGTAATTGTTAATACATCAGTTAATAAATCTACCGAATCATTAGAACCATTAGAACCACTTATTTTAAGTGCAGTTACTAAACCTGTCAATTGTGAACCATCACCTTTGAATGAACCACTAAATGAACCACTCAATTCACCAGATGTTACTCTTAAACCATTTATCGTAGTGTTATCTAATTGTGATGAACCTGATACGATTCCTGCTGGTATATTTGATAATCCAGTATAAGATACTTGTGAAGAACCACTAATTACACCTTCTACATTAAGTTTAGTTTTAATTGTTGTATCAATTGAACCACTAAATGATTCCAATACATCAATACGTCCATCTAATGAACTAGAAAGGTTTGATAATTCAGTTTCAGTTACATAATTAGTATCTAATGATGAACTCCATGATTCTAATAAATCAATTCTACCTTCATGGTTTGAAGATGTAGCAAATAATTCGGTTAAATCACCATCAACTGATGCAGTGTAAGTTTCTAATGTAGAGTTTTTAGCCTCTTGTGAACCAGTAAATGATTCCAATGAAGAAACTCTTAATCCAATACCTGATGCACCACCAATAGATGATTCAATTGAATCCAATCTACTATCTACTGATGCAGAATATGTTGCAACATTACCTATACCATTAAGTGAAGAAGCACTTATTTCACCATTTACATCTAATAAACCACCAATAGTGATTTTTGTAGCACCTGCGTTTTGAGTAATAATTGAGTTATCAATGTGGTCTTCACCAACTGCAACAGGAATAGAACCCGAAGTTAAAGTTGCCTCATTACCAATTGCACCGGTGTTTTTAGGACCTGCAATTAAAATTGCTGAGTTATATCCTTCACCACTTCCTGATGGGTGTACATATAACCAATGATTATTTAATGAATCCCATAGTAGTGAACCACTTGCACCTTGTCCTGAACCAGAATCCTGAACACTTACACCACCAAATCTAACTGCTGGAGTTGCTGTATTAAGAATAACCGTATTTGTTCCGATTTCGACTGCAGATGCAGTAATGTTTTGTAATGAAGATGAACCTTGAACGACTAAATTAGCAGTTACAAATAAAGAACCGGTAATAGTTTGAGTTCCATAGAATATATTAGAACCAGTTGTTGCAAGGGTTGCATTTAAGTTTTGTTGTGATGATGTAAACGATTGTAAATTAGAAAGTTGTGATGCTTGTGAACCACTATTAGTTTCTAATTGGTCTAATCTATCATCATGTGATGCCGAAATTGTTTCTAATTGGTCTAATCTACTATCTGCAGATGCAGTAAATGAATTGTAAAATCCATTTTTAGTTTCTTGTGAACCAGTAAATGATTCCAATGAAGAAACTCTTAGACCAATGCCCGATGCACCGCCGATAGATGATTCAATTGAATCAATTCTAGTTTCATGGTCAGATGCAGTTGCAAATAATTCATTATCTTTGGTTGCTAATGAACCTGATAATGATGAAAGTTCTTGTTCGGTTACGAATCCACTATCTAATGAAGAAGAAAAAGATTCTAATGCAGTTAATCTACTGGCTTGTGAACCAGAATCCGCACTAAGTTGGTTTAATCTACTTTCTGCTGAAGCAGTGAATGAATTGTAAAATCCATTTTTAGTTTCTTGTGATGAACTAAATGAGTTTAATGAAGATAAAATATCAGTAACTTGTGAAGAACCTGATACTGTACCTGATGGTAATAATGCTGTAACTTGTGATGAACCAGAAACAATACCAGTTCCACCGGTATTTGCAGTTGCTTTAACTTCAACATTACCACCTTTATTTAATATATATAATTTTTGTGCTGATGTGTCATAAAATGGAATACCATTTATTGAGGTGTCATACGCACCCCCAGTTAAATTTGGTACCGTTGAACCTTGTAATATTTTATTAGCTGGTGTTGCAGTAGAACCATCAATACCTATGAATAGAAGTGAACCGCTATTATCGGCAGTGATTCCTGATGAACCAGTAACAACTAACAATTCTCCGGCACGTTTGGTTGCTCCACTAATTGATTCCAACGAACCACGTCTGTGTTTAATAATTTGTGCCATTTTTTCTTTTTTCCTTTGTTTTTTAGTTTGTTACCTCGAAAACCTTTATTTGTTTAACAGGACATTTGCCTTAAAATATGAGTGCTATGTAGCACCAATTTCTTTCTATATAAATATAAATATTTTTTCGTTCATTATATTTTTCCAGAATCTATTATGTAAGACCCTGATGAAATTATATATTCAACTGCGGATGTGAAGTGATTAGAACCCGTGTCTAATGTTAAAGTTGTTACTCCTGAATTAACTGTTTTTGTTAATCCTAATCCTGCGTTTACTGATGAATCACCAATTGCAAAAGTATAGGTGTTCCATGTGATAGTATCGGTAAATGTTGTAACCATATCAGCGTAAGTAATATCCGCCTGATATAGTGTATTTGTACTTACAACATAAACAATTTGTCCATCTGAAAAGTTATTTACTGATGCAGATACAAGTGTATTATACGTTGAATATGTTCTAAATAAACCGCCCTCTTCATATCCACTTTTTATATTGATTGATGCAGTATTTGAATTAACTACATTTATACTAATACCTGAACCAGTAAAATCTAATTGAGATGCTACGAAATCAACTGAACCACTTATTATGTTTATACCAGTTCCTTCCGCAACGATACCAGTTAATCGAGAACCGTCACCTTCAATAAATTGACCCCTTATTACTCCTGATGCCGTTATATCACCATTTACAAATAGTGAGCCAGATGTTAATAATGAACCAGAAACGGTAAACCCACCTTCGACTATCGACGCGGTAACTACACCTTCTATTTGTTTACTTTGAATAAGTGTTGCCATTTTATCTACTTACTATTTTTCCTTTAACAAAAAAATCTGATGCTGTTATTAAATCAGGTCTTAGTGTTATACCTTGGTTAAATGTGATTACTATGTTAGAACCGTTATCTATAACATTATATTGGTCAGATGTTCTTTTTAAACCTTGTAAAAATACATCTATATAATCAGATAAATTATCTACTTGTATTTCTTCATATACAATTTTTTTATCCAATAAAATCAATGTAAATAATTCACCATTCAATGATATTGAATCAGGAGTGTGTTGATATATCCACGAGTCATTTATAACTTGAAGTACAAGATTTTTTACTCGTAAATTATCATCAAATGGAACTTTTATATTTGGTTTTGATTTTATCATATCGAATCAATATCCCCTTCTAATTTTATATCATCAGTTTCTTCCAATTCATATTGAAAGTTTTGTTTTACAAATGAAATATGAAAATCATTATTTATTTGTTCAAAAATATAATCTTTTTCCAATATATATTGACCGTTAATAAATATATCAAATCGTGAGTGTTCTTTTCTTAGTGGTCTTAAACTCAAATTTAAATCTTTCATTTTTGCATTTGGTAGTTTCCATACCCAATACAAAGGATGCGTAAGATTATGTGGAATCAGAGTATATTCATCTGGTTCGTGAACTTGTTTTAGTATTCTATTTAATTCCTTAATCATAATTCAATAAATTTACCAGTTATACCGATTTCATCAGAAGATTCTACTATATAACCCAAATCATTTGTAGTAGTTATTAAATCGTTTGGATATGTTCCACCTGCTTGTAATGAACCGGTATTGAAATTAAAATAAATTTCATTTGATGCATAAGAACCGGTATAAGAATATTTTGTTGGTGGAATTAACACACCATTTATATAAACCCTAAACCATTGGTCATTATCAAATGAACCCACCAATTCAGGTGGTAATTTTGGTAATTCAACGTTCGTTAATTTTACCGTATCCGCATCTACAAAAGTTGCTTCTTGTGAACCACGAATAGACATAAAATCAATTATATCTGAATATTCGTTATACATTTTTTTAGTAACTGAACTTTGTGTTACGTTTCCACCTGCTTCTCCGGTCATATCAAATTCCATACCCCAAACTACTTTTTTTGGTGAAATTGATTTTTTAGTTGTAGATTCATTATCAAATTTTTCAGGTAATAAGTATGCGTTTACAACCATTGTAAATGATGTTCTTACAATTCTTTGAGTACCTTCTCCAACTTCGGTAGTATTATCAAATGAATCAATTTTTACTCTAAATTTAAATCCACTTTTATCACCCCAATATTCATCAGTAGCATATTGAAACGCTTCTACAATCTTATTCATGTGTTCGGTAAAATCTGTCCAAACCATTACCTCGTATGTAATTGTTACATAATCCGGCATCACAACATCATATAGTTGAACTGGTCTTTTAGCTCCAGTCATTTGTGAGAATCTATCGTACTTATGTTTTTTTGAATATGTTGTTACTGTTGGGTAAAAAACATTTCTATTCATTGTTGAAGCAATAGATTCATCTCTTGCTATTGAATTTCTTTTAAACATTATGAGTGGTAATAAAACAGCACCATCTCTATCTCGTAAATAACCTTGTTTTTGTACTGCAGCCCATCTTTCAGGATTACCATACATTACAGGTATTTTTACTTTTTCTTCAAATATCTCAACCGTAGGTAAAACGGTATCTTGTATGTGTTCTGATATTGCTAAATCAACATCATATAAACGCACACCTTTACCAATCTCATTACTTTCTCTTTTGTATTGAAGAGCTCGGTTTATTGGAAGTTGTTTTAGTGGGTCTATTGCCATGTTATCTTAATATCCTCTCATCTATTTGAATTGTTGAACGTCTTACTAAATGTGTAAAGGCAGTAATTTGAAGATTTGAATCTTCAAACGAATTATTTTGTTTATCGTAAATTTCAGGTTGTCCACCCACTAATCTTTGTTCTCTAATATTATCAATTTCATAATAAGAACCATCAAATAAAATTACATCACCAATTTCAGGATATCCATATTGAGAGTTTTGAACTGCACCGACTGGAATTAAAGTTCCATTAACATCTCTTAATTTTGGTAAAGTTTCGGTTCTTAAACGATTTCTCATAAATCTAAATTGTGCAAGTTGAGTTCTATCGGGTCCAAATCCTTCGTATTGAACACCTACATCCTCTCTATCCACAATACACATCAAAGGAGTTGGTGCATGCCAAACTTTACCCAACGATTCTCCATACAAGTTGGTTTTTGATTCACCAACTGATACTTTGAATAGTACAATCGATTGTTCTACTACATAATCAACCACTTCTTCGGCGATTGTTTTAATAAAATTTAAATCATTTGCATTAAAAAACTTTGGCATAATATTATCCTATATAAATAGCCAGTGGCACTTTTCCAATAATTTTTTGTTGTTGGTCTACGATTTCTGCTTCGTTCGCCATTCTTGTTTTTCTACTTACCTCTTCCAAGTTTTCTCTTAATTGGGTGATTAAATTATCCTTTTCAGTTTGTGCCTCTGCTCTTAAAGCTGCACCATCTAAGGAAACTTCCGAACCAGGAATTGGAACTGTATTATATTTTTCTCTAATTGCACCTAACATTTCTTTTGCAAGTGCAAGAGTATATTTTCTAATCCATTGTTTACCCACATCGTTAATTTGTGAATAAGTTGCAAAATTATATTCAATATTAGAGTAATCCGACATTACGTTTGCTCTAACAACTGATGAATTTTCTCTAAATTCTTTATCTACATAATATTCAAACCATAATCTATAATCAGAAGTTGGTATTGGGAATATTTGTAATTTGTTATTTACAATATTGAAAGTATGTGCTGATTTTCTGAATTGGTCATTGAATTCAATTGCTTGAATTCTTAACATATCTTCGTATAACGGCATCAAAATAAATTGTGCAGCAGGAGAGAATGAACCAAATCCAAATTCATCAATCAAGTTCAACGTACCTTGTCCACTTACAGAATATGGGTCAAAGAATCTATTGATTGCGGGAGTTGCTTCGTGAAATACTCGTGTTACTGATATTCGTTCTCCACTTTCACTTACATCTGCGTATAAAGATTGTAAATCGTAATTTTGTATTCCTTCTGTCAATTGTATCGAACCTGATTTTATATCAGTTCTACCACCAACATTTGCTTGATTTCCATACGCTTGTGATATTTCGATTATATTACTTAATTCAGAACCATTTACTTGTTTTCCGGTGTAATTAGTACCAGTTGGTCTACCTTGTAATGCACCAAGATTATTTCGAATATTAAATTGATTTACTTGTGCAGAATATTCAGAAACTGCCTCTTCAAATACTGCAAAAAAGTTTTCACCTTCTAATTCAATATCAATAATAGGATATCCTAATCTTTTTGCACACCAAGATGCTACTTTTGGTGCTTCAGTTCTAAATTCAGAATCAGAATCATAAATACCAAAAGGAGTTGATGAACCAGTGATGAATACAGCCGAACCTGTCCAAATTCTTGCTTGAGACATATTATTTTTCCTCTTTAATACAATTATACACCTATAAATATAACCAATAAAAAAAGGGAGTGAAAATCACTCCCTTGTAAAAATATCAAGATGAAAAAGTGGTATTTAATTTAAATATTTTAATTTGTATAAAGTTGAATATATTAAAGTTTCAATTTCTTGTACTATGTTATCTATAAAAGCATCTTTGATTGGTCTCGTTTTTTCAATAAATTTTTGTATTTTTCCAAAATATTCTATTACTTGTTCTTTTGATTCGTATTGTTCAATTTTAGAGATATTTTTATATTTTAAGATACCATATTTTCCTTGATATGCCTCTGCAAGTCCATCGGCTAACCCACCAACTGATTCATAGTATGCACCTAATGCACTATGTTCAGCAAATGATTTAGTTTGTAAATGAAATACATGAACTTGTGTTACTGAATGTAATAATACCGAAATTAAATCTTCCATTTTGAATATATTATTATTGTTTTATAATAAATATATATCAAAAATATTTAACACATTATTTTACCCATTCCATGTAACCATAATCCATAGCATTTAAATAATCTGTAATAAATAAATTATCCCAACCACCTTTTAATTCAGATTCAACCTCTAAGAATCGATGTGCAAACTCCATTACTTCATATAATACACCACAATCGTCTGAATTACCAACTATATAATCAAAAGTTCCCCTATATTCGGGGAACTCATCTACCATTTTATATTTAAAAATCCAAAACCATTTATTTAGATTGGATTCTGCAACTTCTTTTGTCATAATTCGATGTAACAATTCATATTACACATTGCTAATAAAAAAATATTGTTTCTACACTCGCTATCTGCCCTACTCATAGATAGGTATAAGTTGTTAGCAACTACTGCCTCTACAAAACCACCTCCTGAATAAGATGTTTTATCTCTGGTACACATAATTGATACCATAATATCTAAAATATGAGAGCTTGGATTTTCGTAACCCCATTCTCTTGCAAATTCAATCGCTTTTTCTCTGTATTTTTCTCTAATATCCATACTTTTAAGTTTTATTTTAAGTGATAACTATATAACCAACCACAATCATCATCGTAGATATCTTGTTCTACAACATTCTTACCAAGAATTTCTTGAAGTTTATTCAAATCAACTCTTCTCCAATATCCAAATCGAAGATAAACTGAATTTGAACCCAATGCCTGGTCCATATCAAATGAACCGAGTACTTCCTCTACTTTTTTTAATTGATTGATGTCAATCCTATTCATAATTTTACGTTTTAAAGTTTAAATCTTATTACAATACTAATATAGTAAAAAATATTCAGAATTCCAAATATTTTTTTAATCTATCGGATAAAATTTTGTACTTAATATCACATTATCCGGCTTGGTAGCAACCAAAGTTTCTACCAATTCATTTGCTCTCTTTCTGGCACCGAAGTGACCGAACTCCATCACATCAAAAAATGCGATATCCACTTTATATATGGAGGTTGGATACTTACTACCATAAAATACTCTTGCTTGTATATTCTCCCGTCTTACATTCGGGAGTTTCATTAGGGACTTGATTGAAGAAGAGGAAGCGGAGACGGAGAAGAAATCGAAATCGTTCATATTTTAGGGGTTTAGGGTTATCTCTTATTACTCTACTAAGGTAGTAAAAAAAGCTGAGAATTCCAAATTTTTTATGAATTATTTTAAATATTCTTTAGCCTCTTCAGCCCAACTTTCATTAACCAAGTACCAATATGGTGTATTTAAGTAAATGATGTCATAATTACTATCATTTCTTTCAATTGTAACCACACCTTTTTTAACCAAAGAACCTAATGCTCCTCTGATAATCTTGGTGGAAATTCCCAATTCTTCACTTAAATCGTTTACATCAACATCGGAATATCCCGGTTCTGCGTAAAGACACTCAACAAAAGTTGTTAGGGTTTTAGATTCTAATTCTGTCAATTCAACATCAATAAAAGGATTCATAATTTAGGGGTTTAAGTTTTATTGTTTATCTCTCAATCTTATAAAGCTAATATACAACCTTTTTCTCAATTTTCCAAATATTTTACCACTTTTTTTTAAATTATTTTTCTATTGATAATCAACCAGTTATGGACATAAAAAAGGGGAGAATTTCTTCTCCCCTAATTTATTATTTACTCGTTTGAGTTATGTTTAGATTAAACTAAGTTTAAATCTTTTACATAAATCTTACCGTAAAACTCTGGTCTTACCATCTTCTTAGCGTAACGAGTCATAACACCACGTCTTGGCGTGAAGTTAGTTGGGTCGTACACTAATGGAGTCATGATAAGTGGAACGTATGGAGCATATACCGCACCTGTCTCTAAGAATGATGAACCTTTGAAACCTAATAAGATTTCGTTAGATGTCATGTATGGGTTCTTGTAAACAGTGTAACGAGATGCTAATGAACCTACTTGTGATACACCAGCTGCGAATTGTAAAGCATCTTTATCTGCACTTACAACGAATCCAGGAATAGATTCTAAGATAGTAGCTACGTCAGGAGATACAACTACGAAGTTAGCACCACCTCTAAGAGTCAATTGATGAATCTTGTTAGATACTTTGTTAATCTTAGCACCCAAAGTCTGGAACCAAGTGTTCTTAGTGTAAGCTGCTGAGTTTGTACCAGCTACCCAAGTTGAACCATTGTACTCTTCACCTAATGTTACTGACCAGTACTCAGTTGTCAATGCGTTAGCTTTTAACATATCTAAGATTTCTAAATCGATTTCTAATGAAATGTATTCAGATAACATAGAAGTTAATTCAGCTTCTGCATCGATTGAGTGGTAAGCATTTAAGTCTTGAGCCAATTCAGGAGTCCACACTGCTTTTAACTTTCTAGTCTTAGCAACGATAGCCTCTGAACGTAATTCCAAATCAACCTCTGGAATACCTAAATCAGTTGCTGGTTCAGTTGGATTAGCATCTTCGAAGTCACCTCTTGTGTTAGCAGTTGGTTGCTTGTGATACTTAATTTGCAATGATGAAGTTGCATTAGTTAATGAACCTACTTTTGCAAAGAATACTGCAGAAGAACCATTTAAATCTGAATGTGCAGGGTAGAATGTATCAGCTGCAGAGAATGCAGATGAAGAAATGTAGAACGCCTTAACACCTTCTAAATCAGCAGAAGTGAAAGAACCACCTTGTGCTACTGTAATTTTTGCTAATGTAGAGTTTGCTACTGATGATGATAACGATGCATCAAAACCAACTTCAGCCCATGATGCAGTTGCAACGGTATAAGAACCTGATGCTACAGTTGCTGTTGCTTCGTTGATTGAATATGCGAATCTACCATCACCATAAAGACCGTTTACCGCTGCTTTTGTTCTACCGAAATCACCATCGAATGCTGAAGTACCATTACCACCGAACAATGATTTACCATTGAATGCAGGGTTACCTGGTTGTGCAGTACCGTATTTGAAATCTAAGTAGAATATAAGACCTGATGGTAAGTTCATTGGTTGAACTGAAACGAATTCTTTCGCTGCAATTTCACCAAAAATTCTTCTTACCAATGGTAAAGCTACACCACTCCACTCTTCTGAACCTGCAGAAGTACCTGTTGCAGTTGCTTCATCCAATAATTGTTTCGCTTGGTTCTCTAAAAGAACTGCGATTTGAGATTGCTCTCTTTCTTTCAAACCTTCAAGAAGACCAGTCTTAGACCATTTGTTTTTCAACTCACGAGTCTCAGCCAACATTACTTGTGTTGGGTTTTTGCCTTCCATCAGTTTAGATAAATCAAAATTTGCCATTTTTATTTTCTCCTAATGTTTTGTTTTGTTATTTAATATTTGCTAATTGCTTGAATCTTTCAGCTAAACCATTGCTTTCTGCGATAATTTCCTTTTTAGGAGCAGTTGAAGCAATTTTCTTAGATGCGAATGATTCAGTTAATTTTGTTTGTTTTACTTTCTTAGCAGTTCCACCAATTTTCATTGATTCAGCTAATGTAGAGTAAACCAATTTTACTTCTCTTACGTTTTGAGTTCTATCTAATGTTTCAACAACTTTGTGTTTTTGCTCATTAGTCAAATTGTAAGAACGGAATAATTTGTTAGTGTACAATAATTTTGCATTTAACAAGTTTACTTCGTTGATGGTTCTCTTCAATGATTTGATTACTTTGTAGGCTTCTTCTAACTCAGCTTCTTTTTCTTCTTTCCAAGTTTCGTTAGTTTCTTCCTCTTCGGATTCTTCTACTTTTTCTTCTTCATCATCTCCGTATCCCATTTCTCTAAGGATTTCGTCTAAATCGATTTCCTCTTCTTCTGCTACTGGAGCTTCTTCTTCTGATTCTTCTTCAGCAACTGGAGCTTCGTCTTCGTGCTCTTCTTCTGCTACTGGAGCTTCTTCTTCTGATTCTTCTTCGTGCATTTCTTCTTCATCATCACCTTCTTCAAGTTCACCTTCAAGTTCTCTGATGATTGCTTCTAAATCTAACTCATCTTCATCATCAGATTCCATTTCATCTTCATCAGATTCCATGTCATCATCTTCTTCGATGCGTGATTGATTTGTACCTGGTACTTCTTCATCTTCTTCTGAAATTACATCGTAGTTTTCATCTTCTTTACCTACTTGTGCAGTTTCAGCGTCTGTATCAGGATTTGATTTTGCTAATTCTGATGAGCTGTTTGCATCATCTGCTGGTTGTTTGTTATCACCTGTTCCGATATCAGATGCATCTTCATCTGGAGCTTCACTTCCATCTGAATACTCTTCGTTTACATCAGCTTCTTCCTCATCTTCCATTTCTTGTTGAAGTTTTTTAGAAAGAATAGATTGTAATCTTGGAGCAAATGCTTCTTCTAATGCGATTTTGGCGTTAGCAATAGCAGTTTCTCTAACGGCTTTGGCATCAGCGATAGCTTCTTTCAATAATTTTGAATTTGCCATGTTTTACCTTCCTTATGTTCTGTGAAATTATTAGGAGAATTCCAATATAGATTAAAAATAGGTCGGTTGTTCGGTCACCACTTAATAAAGGGTATTCATTAACCAACTTGTTTTGTAAGATTCACATTAGGGTGAATCAATTTAAAATAAATATATAGGTTTTAAAGAAAACCTATATTTTTCTATGTAAAATATATATTTTTTTGAAAAATATTATTTTTTGTTCTTTTTACCCACTTTGTAATCACCGGTTATCATTTTTTCAATCATAACTTGTCTTTGATTTTCTCGAATTGCCTTCAATTTGATGGTTCTTCTAACTGTTTTGGGTTTAGTGTATTCTTTTCTTTCTCTTAATTCTAAAAGATGTCCACTATCGTTTACTTTTTTCTTAAAAATTTTAAGTGCCTTATTTAGGTCTCCATTTCTAACAATAACCGTAACTCTTGATAATCCGCTCATTAACGTAAATTTAATTTTGTATAAATATTATTTTTTTTATTTTTATGAACCTTTTCCAGTTCCTGATTTTTTTCCTCCGGTATGTGTAGAAACATTTATTGGTTTCTTACCTTGTCCTTTTGAATCCTTACCACCTCTTCCTGCATCATTTTGTGCTGCTCTTTTTCTACGAGTTGCAGATTCTTTTTCTTTTTTACTCATGGTTTTTGCCTTTGCAGCAGGAACACATTTAGCATATCCACTTTTTTCACCACTTGTTCCACATGGGGGCTGTTTTCCACCTACTTTCTTACCAATGTTTACCCATTTGGATTTAAACCAATTGCGAAGGTCCTCGTTGGTAGATTGTTCTGATATTTCTTGTAGAATTTGGTTAAGCTTCATTAGTCTTTACATTTTCTCCAACCACCACCTTTAGCTTTATAGTTTTTTGCTGCCCAACCATTTGCATAAGCAGATGGATATACATCAAATTTAGATTTTGCTGCTGATTTAGAAGCAGACCACTTACCAGGGTCAGTTGGACAATTTTTTTCCATCAATTTTTCAACTTTTTCTCCGAGTTGATAAATTTTCAACTCATCTTCGTTGAGGTCCTTAACTTCTTTTAACTTTTTTTTTTGAACTGATTCTAATTTAG
>JACCDJ010138860.1_pt1 | contig 46298 bp, 47 predicted proteins | sample 7444481 | NCBI WGS metagenome assembly JACCDJ01 (sample SAMN15323435, study PRJNA562643) | freshwater metagenome | isolation source: river surface water | place: USA:Blue River Watershed | collected 2017-08-15
CTCCACCACCACACTCGACGGCAGCGCATTGAAAATTGGCATCGTCCAAGCGCGCTTCAACGACGACATCACCCACGCTCTGGCCACCGCCTGCATCGCCGAACTCAAAGCCATGGGCGTGGCAGATGAACGCATCACCCATGTGCATGTCCCCGGCGCACTTGAAGTGCCCTTGGCCTTGGCGGCGTTGGCGCAAATTGAAGACCCCGAACCATTCAGCGCACTGATTGCACTGGGCTGCATCATCCGTGGCGAAACCTACCACTTTGAATTGGTGGCCAATGAATCGGGCGCGGGCGTCACGCGAGTCGGGTTGGACTATGGCGTGCCCATCGCCAACGCCATCCTGACCACCGAAAACGAGGCACAAGCCCTGGCCCGCCAGCACGACAAGGGACGCGATGCCGCGCAAGTGGCGGTAGAGATGGCGCGCCTGATGGAGCGCCTGATTTGAATGCCCCGCATGACCCCATGACCCCGGAGACCCCTGCACCCACCGCTGCCGCGGCCGTTGCCCCACGGGGACGGGCCCCCACGCGCAGCGCCCGCAGCCGCTCGCGGGAATTTGCCTTGCAAGCCCTCTATCAGGTGCTGGTGGGGCGCAATGAAGCCGCCGCCGTGGACACCTTCACCCGCGACCTGGCTGGCTTTGGCAAGGCCGATGCGGTGCACTATGACGCCTTGCTCTACGGGTGCTCGGAGCATGCCCCGTCGCTGGATCGCCTGATCGAACCCCTGCTGGACCGTCCCCTGGCCGAAATTTCCCCGATTGAGCGCGCCTCCATGTGGATGGGCGCCTACGAATTCCAGCATTGCCTGGACGTACCCTGGCGCGTGGTGCTCAACGAATACATCGAACTGTCCAAGCGCTTTGGCGGCACGGATGGCCACAAGTATGTCAACGGGGTGCTCAATGGACTGGCCCCGCAACTGCGCGCTGTCGAGGTGGCCGCCGATCGCGCCGACGCCAGGGCTCGCAAGTGATGCGCCTGGCCTCACGCGCCGAGCGCATTGAACCGTTCTACGTGATGGAGGTGGCCAAGGCCGCCGCCGAATTGGGCGCACAGGTGGCACACACCGATGCGCCCATGCTCTACCTCAACATCGGCGAGCCCGATTTCACAGCGCCACCCCTGGTGCAAGACGCCGCCGAGCGCGCGATTCGCGATGGCCGCACCCAATACACCTCGGCCCTGGGCCTGCCGGCGCTGCGCGAGCGAGTCAGCGACTGGTATCGCTCGCACTTTGGCCTGAACATTCCCGCGCCGCGTATCGTCATCACGGCGGGCGCGTCCGCGGCACTGCAGCTCGCCTGTCTGGCCTTGATCGAGCAGGGTGATGAAATCCTCATGCCGGATCCGAGCTACCCGTGCAACCGGCATTTTGTGAGCGCGGCAGACGGGCGAGCCGTGTTGCTGCCCACCCGTGCCGAGCAGCGCTTTCAACTCAGCGCCGACCAGGTGCGCGAGCACTGGGGCCCCCAGACCCGGGGCGTGTTGCTGGCGTCGCCCTCCAACCCCACCGGCACGTCGATTGCGCCCGAGGAGATGCGGCGAATCCACGCCGAGGTGCAGTCGCGAGGCGGCATCACGATGGTGGACGAGATTTACCTGGGGCTGAGTTACGACGCGACCTTCGGTCACAGCGCGCTGGCCCTGGACGACCAGGTCATCAGCCTCAACAGTTTCTCCAAGTACTTCAACATGACCGGCTGGCGTCTGGGCTGGATGGTGGTGCCCGAGGCCCTGGTGCCCGCCATTGAGCGCCTGGCACAAAACCTCTACATCTGCCCGAGCACGGTGGCGCAACAGGCGGCGCTGGCCTGCTTCGAGCCCGAGAGTCTGCGGGTGTTTGAAGCGCGCCGCGCCGAGTTTCAGGCGCGGCGCGATGCCTTCATTCCTGCCCTGCAAGCCATCGGGCTGTCCGTGCCGGTGATGCCCGACGGGGCGTTTTATGCCTGGGCCGATTGCACCCAAGCCTGCGCCCGGCTGGGCGTGAAGGACAGCTGGGACTTTGCCTTTGAGGTGATGCGCCGCGCGCATGTGGCCATCACGCCGGGACGCGATTTCGGGCAGGCTGACACGGCCCGCTTCGTGCGCTTTTCCACCGCCAGTTCGATGCAGACGCTGCAGACCTCGGTCGAGCGCTTGCGTCAGTTGCTGGCCTGACACGCCATGAGCTACGCTTTCAACATCCGCGTGTATTGGGAGGACACCGATGCCGGTGGCATCGTGTTCTACGCCAACTACCTGAAGTTTTTCGAGCGCGCTCGCACCGAGTGGCTGCGTTCACTGGGCATTGGCCAGCATGTCTTGCGCGAACAGACCGGCGGCATGTTCGTGGTGAGCGAAACCACCGTCCAATACCACCGCCCTGCGGTTCTCGATGACCATTTGCAGGTCACCGCCGGTGTGCTGCAGGCAGGCCGTGCGAGCCTGCTTATCGGGCAATCGGCCTGGCGCGAAGAACCCGGCCCTCGTACGCTGTTGTGCGAAGGCCGCATTCGCATTGGCTGGGTGGATGCCGCCACCCTCAAGCCTGCGAGAATACCTGCATCAATATTGGATCGTCTCTCATGAATCAAGACCTCTCCATCGTTCACCTGCTGCTCAACGCCAGTTGGGTGGTGCAGTTGGTGGTGCTGTTGCTCCTGGGTGTGTCGGTGGTCAGCTGGGCTGCCATCTTCCGCAAGGTCCTGGCACTCAAACGCGTGAATCAGCTCAACGATGAATTTGAGCGCGATTTCTGGTCGGGCAAGAGTCTCAACGAGCTCTTCTCGGCCGCGACACAAAACGCCAAGCTGGCAGGCCCCATGGAGCGCATCTTCGCCAGCGGCATGCGCGAATACCAAAAACTGAGGGAGCGCCGCATCAGCGACAGCAGCTTGCTGATGGATGGGGCACGCCGCGCCATGCGGGCCAGCTTCCAGCGTGAAATGGATGCGGTGGAATCCAACCTCACGCTGTTGGCTTCGGCTGGCTCGGTGTCCCCTTACGTGGGCCTGTTTGGCACGGTGTGGGGCATCATGCACGCCTTCACGGGGTTGGCTGCGCTGCAGCAAGTCACGCTGGCCAAGGTGGCCCCAGGTATCGCGGAAGCGTTGGTCGCCACCGCCATTGGCCTCTTTGCCGCCATCCCGGCGGTGCTGGCCTACAACCGCTTCTCGCGTGACATCGACCGCGTGTCGATCAAGCTGGAGACCTTCATCGAGGAGTTCTCCAACATCCTGCAACGCAACGTGGGCGCACAGTCCACGTCGGGTCACTGAGCCGCGTCATGGCCTCCGTGGTGTCACGTGGACGCGGCCGTCGCCGCAGCATGAACGAGATCAACATGGTCCCGTTCATTGACGTCATGCTCGTGTTGCTGATCATCTTCATGGTGACAGCGCCGCTGATCTCCCCCAGCGTGATCGATGTGCCCAGTGTGGGCAAAGCGGCCACCGTGCCCGATCGCGTCATCACTATCGAGATCACCAAGGACAGCAAGCTGACGATACGCTCGCGCAGCACCGGCAAAGGCCCGAGCACCGATTCGACCTTGGCCGCCACGCTGGACAATGTGGCGCAACAAACGCTGCCGCTGATCGGCGAAGCGCGTGATACCCCGGTGGTCATCAGCGCCGACCGCACCATCGCTTACGAAACGGTGGTGAAGGTGATGGACAGCCTGCAACGCGCCGGCGTACAGCGTGTGGGCCTGTCGGTGCAACTCGTCAACTGAACACGCCCTCTGGCATGACCGCCCTGGCCCAGCACCTCGAATTCGCGCCGCCGCCCCCCCGAGACGGCGCACGCTCGTTCGGCTTGGCGATGCTGGTGCATCTGCTGCTGGTGGCCGCGCTCACCTGGGGCATCCAGTGGAATAACAGCGATACCTCCGTGGCGGTGGAGGCCGAATTGTGGTCGGCCCTTCCCACACCGGCCGCACCGCGTGCGGTAGAACCCGATCCCCCGCCCCCCGCCCCACAAGCGGCACCAGAGCCCCCGCCTCCCAAGGTGACCCCCAAACCCACGCCCCCTGCAGCCCAGCGCGAGGCGCAATTGGCCATTGAGCGCGAAAAAAACAAGAAACTTGAGCAAGACAAGAAACTGGAAGAGGAGCGCCAGAAGCGCAAGGACAAAGAGCTGAAAGAGAAGAAGGAGAAGGAAAAGCTCGAGAAAGAAAAGCTCGAGAAAGAAAAACAGGCCAAGCTGGACAAAGAAAAGCTGGAGCGCGAGAAGCTCGAGAAGGACAAAAAAGAGAAGGCCAAACAACAAAAGGCCGAGCAGGAGGCCAAGGAGCGCGCCGACGCCAAGCGCCTGGAAGCCGAACGTCAGACCAACCTCCAACGCATTGCCGGCATGGCGGGCGCCACCGGTGGCCCCAGCGACACGGGGTCCGCCTTGAAGGCCTCGGGGCCCTCGGCGAGTTACGCGGGGCGTATCCGTGGCAAGGTCAAACCCAACATCGTGTTTGGCGACGACATCCCTGGCAACCCCATGGCCGAGGTGGAAGTCAAGTGCGCGCCCGATGGCACCATCCTGTCCAAACGCGTCATACAAACCAGCGGTCACAAATCGTGGGACGACGCTGTGATCAAAGCGCTGGAAAAAACCGAGAAGCTGCCGCTCGACACGGATGGTCGCGTGCCGTCGGTCATGGTCATCAGTTTCCGCCCCAAGGACTGAGCCTCAACAGCCCCCAGCGGCTGGGTCAACCCTCACGCATCGAGTCGCGGCACCAGGTCATCCGCCCCCACATCGAAGCGGTTGTGCGTGGGTGAAATCACCACTTCGTTCAGACACACATGGGCCGGCAAGGTGGCCACGTGGTGGACCAAATGACCCAGGTCTTGCATTTGCAGCATTTGCGCGCACTCCTCTGCACTGGGCGGGCGAGGCCGGGTCTTGAGAATGGGGGTGAACACCTCGCCGGGTTGTACCAGGGTGCAGCGGATGCCGTGGCGACCTTCCTCATGGTTGATGGTTCGAGCCAACATGGTGAGACCCGCCTTGGAGGCGTTGTACGCGGCCCCGGTGAAGGACAAAAACTCGTGGCCCGCCCAGGACGACACCACCACAATCACGCCGTCGCGTTGCGCACGCATACTCGGCAGCACCGCCAAGGCGCAATGGGTGGCACCCTTGAGGTTGATGTCCACCACCTTGCCAAAGTCTTGCGCGGTGAGCCGTTTCAAAAAGCGGGCGGGCACATTGGTTCCGGCCGAGCACACCAGCACCGACACGGCACCCCACTCGGCGGCAATGCGCGCGTGCACCTGTTCCACCGCTGAGGCGTCGGAGACATCCAGCGGCATGCCGTGCAGGCGTATGCCCTCGGCCTGCGCCGCGGCGATGGCGGTGTCGATTTCGCTGGGGCGTCGCCCGGAAATGACCACGGTCGCACCGTCCAGGGCGAGCGCCCGTGCCGAGGCCAGGCCAATGCCGCTGGCACCCCCCGTGACCCAGGCCACCTTGCCCTGCAAAGCCTTAGACAAAGCGCACCCCCAGCGAGCCCAGGGGGCCGTAATCCGCCTGGATCACATCACCGGCCACGATATTGACCGGTCGGGTGAACGAACCGGCCAGCACCATTTGTCCGGCCTTCAGGCCCACGCCATGACGGGCCAGCTTGTTGACCAGCCAGGCGATGCCGGCAGCGGGGTGCCCCATGACCGCAGCAGACACACCGGACTCTTCGATCACCCCATTTTTGGAGAGCGTGGCGCCCACCCAGCGGATGTCCAGATCGAAGGGGCGCACCAGACGACCGCCGGTGATCATGGCCCCCGCCGCCGCGTTGTCGGCGATGGTGTCGACGATGGCGCGTGGCACCTGCGTGCGGTACGCGATGAGTTCGAGCGCAGGGGTGACGAACTCGGTGGCGCGCATGACGTCGGCCACCGTGCAGCCCGCCCCTTGCAAGTCTTCGCCCATGATGAAACACAGCTCCACCTCCAGGCGTGGCGAGAGGAAGCGCGCCGCCTCGATCTGTGCGCCGTCCGGCAGCAGCATGTCATCCGTGAGGTAGCCGTAATCCGGCTCGTTGAAGTTGGAGGCCATTTGCATGGCGCGGGAGGTCAGGCCAATCTTGCGCCCCACCAGACGCGCTCCGCGGTCGATGCGCATCGTCAACCACAGGTCCTGAATCGCGTAGGCATCCTCCAGCTCAATGCCCTCGTAACTCTGGCTGAGCTGGGGAATCAGATGGCGCTGGGTGTCGGCATTGAACAGCTGCTCGGCAGCCTGCTGGCGTTGGGCGGGAGTCAACATGGGTGGAACTGGAAGTGAAGGGGCAAAAAGCTTCATTATGAAGCCAGCCGTGTATTGCGGCGTCGCCCTGGGTGTCCTTGTGCTGGCCCGTCGGCATCAGCAACAGGCGACGCATGCGTGCCAGCGCACGGACCGCCAGGTCAACCCAAGCGGTGATCGGTGGGTGCGTGACGGCGCAACACCCAGGCGAACCAGGTGCCCAGCAACGCCACCGGCACCGACGCCCAGAACACGCCCTGCAAACCCCAGTCACCGCTCAGGGTGCTCCCCCCGACCGCCCCGACCACCCCGGCCAAGCCGTACCCTATGGTGGAGTACAGCGCTTGACCGCGCCCACGCAAGCGCTCGGGAAAGTGGCGGGTGAGCCAAGCGGTGCAGGCCGTGTGGTGCACCGCAAACGTGAGCGCGTGCAAGCACTGCGCCACCAGCATCAACAGCAGCGACTCGGCGCCCCAGGCCGTCATGAGCATGCGCACCACCATGACGGCACTGCACACCAGCAACCACCCGGTCAGCGAGAAGTGGTGCAACCAGCGACTCTGGGTGTAGAAGGCCAGAATCTCCACCACCACCGAGACGCCCCACAGCACGCCGATCATCAGCTTGCCGTAACCCAGTGAATCCAGGTAGAGCGAGAAAAAGATGTAGATGCTGAAGTGCGCCAGCACATGGAAAAACACACTGGCAAAAAAACTCAGGTTATGCGCTTGCAGCAACACCGGCAGGACCGACGGCTTGTCCTCAGCCCCCTGCGTGACCTCAGGTCGATGCGGCAAGCACCACACACTGACATTCACCGCCAGCAAGGTGAGCCAGGTGAGGGCTGGGAAGTCCTGCATGCCGCGTTGCTCAAACCACGCACCCGCCACGATCACCGTCACCAGAAACCCGACCGAGCCCCACAGACGCACACGGCCATACAACCGAACGTCGAACTGCCCCCCCGCGCTCACCAGGTGCGACATCGCCGCCTCGGCCATGGGCATCATGGAACTGGTGTGGATGAACATCAGCAGCAGCACCACCACGATCCAGGCCACGCTCTCGTGCCAGGCCAGGCCCAGCGACATCACGAGCGCCACCCCCGCACTCCAACGCATGAGACGCACCCGGTCACCGGTGTGGTCGCTCAGCCAGCCCCAGACATAGGGCGCGAAGGTGCGGGTGAGCGACTGTGCCGACAGCATCAGACCGATCAGCCACACCGCCAGGCCCAGGTCTTTCAACCACAGCGAGAGGTACGGGTTGAAAAACCCGATGTGCGCAAAGTAGCTGGCCGACAGCGCGGCAAACGGAACGAGTTGTCGTGCCGGCGAACGCGGCTCAGCGCTCATGCGCTCAGCGACCAGCGTGCGCAGCGATGGGGGCGGCGGGAGGCGTCACATTGCCACACTGCGCGCGATGCTGCAACACATGCTCCATGACCACCAGGGCCAGCAAGGCCTCGGCAATGGGCGTGGCACGGATGCCCACGCACGGATCGTGGCGTCCTTTGGTGACCACTTGCGTGGCGTCACCCGAGAGCGTGATGGAATCGCGCGGCGTGAGGATCGAACTGGTGGGCTTGATGGCGATATTCACCTCGAGGTCCTGGCCGGTGCTGATGCCGCCCAGCACGCCGCCCGCGTTGTTGCCCACAAACCCTTGCGGCGTGAGACTGTCGCCGTGCACCGAGCCGCGCTGGCTCACACTGTCAAAGCCCGCGCCGATCTCAACGCCCTTGACGGCATTCAGGCCCATCATGGCCCAGGCTATGTCGGCGTCAAGCTTGTCAAACAACGGCTGGCCCAGGCCCACGGGCATGCCCGTGGCGGTGACACGAATTCTGGCGCCGCAGGAGTCGCCCGACTTGCGCAGGCGGTCCATGTAGTCTTCCAGCGCCTGCACCTCGGCGCAGGGGGCAAAGAACGGGTTGTGGGGCACGTGGTCCCAACTCTCAAACGGAATGGGCATCTCGCCCAGTTGTGTCATGCAGCCACGAAAAGTGATGCCGCGTTGCTCGAGCAGCCACTTTTTAGCCACCGCGCCGGCGGCCACCATGGGGGCGGTCAAACGCGCCGAGGAACGTCCGCCACCGCGCGGGTCGCGCAGGCCGTATTTGTGGAAGTAGGTGTAGTCGGCATGACCGGGGCGGAAGGTCTGCAACACCTCGCCGTAGTCCTTGCTGCGCTGGTCGGTGTTCTGGATCAGCAGGGCGATGGGGGTGCCGGTGGTGCGCCCCTCAAACACACCCGACAGAATCTGGACCTGGTCCGGCTCCTGGCGCTGCGTCACATGACGGCTGGTTCCGGGGCGGCGGCGGTCGAGCTCGGGCTGGATATCGGCCTCGGACAGAACCAGGCCGGGGGGGCAACCGTCAATCACGCACCCAATGGCCGGGCCGTGCGATTCGCCAAAATTGGTGACGGCAAACAGGCTGCCGAAGGTGTTACCGCTCACCGTCTGCCCCTTTGCCCTCGGGCCAGTCACGGATGTAGGCCTTGAGCATCTTGTTTTCGAAGTTCTGGCTGTCCACCACGGCTTTGGCGACGTCGTAAAAACTGATCACCCCCATGAGCAAGCCGTTGCTCATGACCGGCATGTAGCGGGCGTGCCACTCGAGCATCATCCGGCGCACCTCGTCGAGTTCGGTGTCGGGGGTGCAGGTCAGCGGGGCATCGTCCATGGCCGAGCGCACGCTGGAGTCGCCAATGGCCCCGCCGTTTTGCACAAGGCGCTGGATGACTTCGCGAAAGGTCAGCATGCCCACCAGTTCGCCGTGATCCATCACCACCAGGGAGCCGAGGTCCATGTCGGCCATGGTGTTGACGGCGTCGGCCAGCGGGTCGTCGGCCCGAACGGTGATGAGGGTGCTTCCTTTGACCCGAAGGATGTCGCTGACTTTCATGATCTCTCCTGCAGCCTGCAATATAGCCCACAATGAGGGGGTATCTCTGTCCGCTTGTTGAGGTCTTCATGTCTGGTTACTCCGACCCCCATTTCGACACCCTGGCGCTGCACGCTGGGGCCACGCCCGATCCATCCACCGGCGCACGGGCCGTGCCCATCCATCTCACCACCTCGTTTGTGTTCGAGTCGAGCGATCAGGCCGCCGCCTTGTTCAATCTCGAGCGTGCCGGCCATGTGTACAGCCGCATCAGCAACCCCACCAACGCGGTGCTGGAGCAGCGGGTGGCTGCGCTCGAAGGCGGCATCGGCGCGATCACCACCGCCAGCGGGCAGGCCGCGTTGCACCTCTCGGTCGCTACCCTGATGGGCGCGGGCTCACACATCGTGGCCAGCACGGCGCTCTACGGCGGCTCGCAAAACCTGCTGCACTACACGATGCGCCGCTTCGGTATTGACACCACTTTCGTGAAGCCGGGCGACATCGATGGCTGGCGTGCTGCCGTGCGGCCCAACACCAAGCTGTTCTTTGGAGAAACCGTGGGAAACCCGGGACTCGATGTGCTGGACATCCCTACCGTGTCGGCGATGGCCCATGAAGCCGGCGTGCCCCTGCTGGTGGACTCCACCCTCACCTCGCCCTACCTGATCAAACCGTTCGAACTGGGGGCCGACCTGGTCTACCACTCAGCCACCAAGTTTCTGAGCGGTCACGGCACCGTGATTGGTGGCGTCGTGGTCGACAGCGGCGCCTTCGACTGGGAGCGCAGCGGCAAGTTCCCCGAACTGACCGAGGCGTACGAAGGCTTCCACAACATGGTGTTCTCCGAGGAGAGCACCGTCGGCGCTTTCCTGCTGCGGGCGCGACGCGAGGGTCTGCGCGACTTTGGCGCGTGCATGAGTCCGCACAGCGCCTGGCTGATTCTGCAGGGCATCGAAACACTGCCCTTGCGCATGGAGCGACACATGGCCAACACCGAGAAGGTGGTGGAGTTTCTGGCCCACCACCCGATGGTGAGCCGCGTGGGGCATCCGCTCTTGCCGAGCCACCCCAGCCATGCGCTGGCCCAGAAACTGTTGCGCCACGGCGCGCGCGGCGCGGGCTCGGTGTTCAGCTTTGACATCCAGGGCAGCCGCGAGCAAGGGCGTGCCTTCATCGAAAGTTTGAAAATCTTCAGCCACCTGGCCAACGTGGGCGATTGCCGCTCGCTGGTGATTCACCCCGCCAGCACCACCCATTTCCGCATGACCGACGAGGCACTGGCCGGTGCAGGCATTGGCCCGGGCACCATCCGCTTGTCCATCGGGCTGGAGGATCCGGCCGATTTGATCGACGATCTCAAGCGAGCCCTGAAGGCGGCTGAGAAGGCCGCAGCACGTGCGGGAGGTACGGCATGAAGTTCACTGTGAAGGGGCACGAGACCTACGCCTACACCGGGGGCAAGCCCTTCAACCCGGCCCAACCGACGGTGGTGTTCATCCACGGGGTGGTGAACGACCACAGCGTGTGGATTTTGCAAAGCCGCTACCTGGCCCACCACGGCTGGAACGTGCTGGCGCTGGACCTGCCCGGCCACTGCCGCAGCGCGGGTGATGCACCGTCCAGCGTGGAGGAGGCCGCCGACTTCATCGGCGATGTGCTCGGCGCGGTGGGTGTGCAACGCGCTGCCCTGGTGGGGCACAGCTGGGGATCGCTGATCGCCCTGGAGGCGGCTGCGCGGCTGCAGGATCGCACCAGCCACCTGGTGCTGGTGGGTTCAGCCTCCCCCATGACCGTCTCGCCGGCATTGCTGGAGTGGTCGCAAAACGCGCCGCGCAAGGCGCTGGAAATGGTCAACGTGTTCTCACGTGCCACGCTGTCAGCCCCTCCCTCGGCCCTGGGGCCGGGCACCTGGGTCTATGGCGCCAACCTGGCGCTGGGGCAACGGGTGATCAACAGCAACCCCAAGGTCAATGTCTTCCACCGCGGTTTTGTGGCCTGCGACAGCTACCGTGGCGGCGAGAAAGCCATGGCGCAGATCACCTGCCCGGTGCTGTTCATCAACGGCGCCCAGGACCAGATGACCCCGGCACGTGCCTCGCAGCCACTCATCCAGGCGGCGCGCGAACACGGCAAGACCGTTCGCGTGGTGACCGTGCCCATGGGGCACCATCAAATGAACGAATCGCCCGAGGAGACGCTCCAGGCGCTGCGGGAATTTCTGCGCTAGAGCAACCTCAGGGGCTGCGCAACATCTCGCCCATCGTCACCGTCTGATAGCGCTGCAACAAGGCCGCACTGCGCCCGCCAGGCGCAAGCAACATCCGCTCGATCAGCGGTTGCAGCAGGGTGTGCTCGGGGTCCACCAACAACACCCAGCGCGAGGCACGCTGCGCGTCCTGCGCCATCTCGCCGGCCCAGTCGAGCGCCTGCAAGGACTCGAGCACCTGCGCCACATCCAGGGGGTCGACCGACAACTCGGTGGCCAGGGCCTGGGCCTCACACCCCCGGCGGCCTGTGCGGCGAGCTTCCTGCAAGCGGTGCAACACCTCCAGCGCCAGTTCAAAATGCGCCCCCGGGCTGTCCAGGCGGCGCATGGGCGCTGACAGCAGGCTGGGCAGACTGGCCACCAGCACCGCGCCGCTCAGCACAATCACCCAAGCGGTGTAGATCCACACCAGCAAAATGGGCACCGTCGCAAACGCTCCGTACACCGCCGAGTAGGCGGGCATGTGCCCCAGGTAATAGGTGAGCAGCTGGCGCGCCACCTCGGTGGCCACCGTCACCCACAAGCCCCCCACCAGCGCATGGGGCCAAGGGACCTGGGTGTTGGGCACAAAACGGTACAAGGCAGAAACACCGCCGACCAGCAAGGTCAGTTCCAGACTGTCCAGCAGCAAGTGCAGTCCGCCGGGCATGGCACTCACCACCCCGCGCGACACCGACACCACATAGGACATCATCGCCAGACTGCCGGCCATCATGACCGGGCCCAGGGTGATCGCCGCCCAATACAGCAGCGCGCGTTGCGCCAGGGTGCGCGACTGGCGAACCCGCCAGATGGTCTGCAGGCTGCGGTCAATGGTGAACATCAGCATCACCGCCGACGCCACCAGCACCAGAAAACCCACCGTGCCCAACCGGCTGGCCTTGCTGGAAAACTGGGTCAAATACCCCATCACCTGGCGTGCAATGCTGTCGGGCACCAAGCTCTCCACAAACCAGCGCTGCAGACCGGTCTGGAACTGGCCAAACATGGGGAAGGCCGTCAACACCGAGAGCGTGACCGCAAACAGCGGCACCAGGGCGATGGTGGTGGTGAAGGTCAGGCTGCCGGCAGCCTGACCCAGCCGGTGCTCACGAAAACGCTCGCGCAGGGTGTTGTAGAACGCTCGCCAGGGGAATCGGGGCAGGACCGCGAGAAAGCGTTGCAGATGCGGGACAATCATGGCCCTGATCATGCCACTGTCCTGGAACTCCACGGGGACCCTCTCATTGACCACCTCTCAGCCCCCCTCATCCTCAACGGCTGCCAACACCGCGCCCCCCCCTGCTGCTGCCACTTCGGCGCTGGCCGACCCCACGCTTGCCACGGCAGCGGCGGCGGCCACACCTGAACTCGCCCTCTCGCGCCAATTGGCGGTGGGCAGCCTGGTGGGGCTGATCGTGCTGTGCCTGGCCTGGGAGCTGTGGCTCGCCCCGTTGCGACCGGGTGGTAGCCTGATGGCCCTCAAGGCCTTGCCCCTGTGTCTGCCGCTGGCCGGTTTGCTCAAGCACCGGCTTTACACCTACCGCTGGGTCAGTCTGCTGGTGTGGCTGTACTTCACCGAAGGGGTGGTGCGCGCTTATTCCGACGCCTGGCCCAGCCAGCTGTGGGCTGGCGTGGAGGTGCTGCTGTGCCTGATCCTGTTTGCCGCCTGCGCCTTGCATGTGCGCTGGCGTTTTCGGCACGCGGCAGCCCTGGCCACCGCCGCCACGCCCCCCGCAGCCCCTGAAGCTACTTCATCCGTCACCCCTTGACGACTTTGACATGACCGCCCTCATCGACCAACTGCGCCAGCTGATCGGCGCCTCTCACGTATTGACCGACGGCGACCTCAGCGCCTACGAACAGGATTGGCGCAAGCGCAGCCACGGCAAGGCGCTGTGTGTGGCGCGGCCCGGCTCCACGGCGGACGTGGCCGCGGTGGTCAAGGCCTGCGTGGCCGCTGGCGTGAGCATCGTGCCCCAGGGTGGCAACACCGGCATGGTGGTGGGCTCCACGCCTGACACCAGTGGCACCCAGGTGGTCCTGAGCCTGCAACGGCTCAACGCCGTGCGCGCCATCGACCCGGGCAACTCCACGGTGACCGTGGAGGCCGGCTGCATCCTGCAACAGTTGCAGCAAACGGCCGAGCAAGCGGGCTTTTTGTTCCCACTGAGCCTGGGGGCCGAGGGCAGTTGCACGATTGGTGGCAACTTGTCCACCAACGCGGGCGGCACCCAGGTGGTGCGCTATGGCAACGCGCGTGAACTGTGCCTGGGCCTGGAGGTGGTCACCGCCGACGGCGAGATCTGGCATGGGTTGAGCGGTTTGCGCAAGGACAACACCGGCTACGACCTGCGCGACCTGTTTGTCGGCAGCGAGGGGACCTTGGGCGTCATCACTGCCGCCACGATGAAGCTCTTCCCCCTGCCCGCCGCCAGCCTCACCGCCTGGGCCGCTGTGCCCAGCATGGAACATGCGGTTGAGTTGCTGGGGTTGGCCCACCGCTACTTGGGCGCCGGGCTGACCGGCTTTGAGGTGATGAACCAGTTTGCGCTCAGCCTGGTGGACCGGCACTTCCCGCATTTGCGCGTGCCCCTGTTTCGCGACACCCCCTGGTGTGTGCTGCTGGAAAACTCGGACAGCGAGTCGGAAGAGCACGCGCGCACCCGCTTCGAAGCCTTGCTGGAAGAGGCCATGGACCAGGGCCTGGTCACCGATGCCGTGGTGGCCGAGAGCCTCTCGCAAGCACGCAACCTGTGGCATATCCGCGAGAGCATCACGCTGGCACAGGCTGAAGAAGGCCTCAACATCAAGCACGACATCTCGGTGCCCATTTCGGCCATCCCAGCCTTTGTGAAAGAAACCGATGCCTTGCTGGCGCAGCACATCCCGGGTGTTCGCATGGTGGACTTCGGCCATCTGGGCGATGGCAACCTGCACTACAACGTGCAGACGCCCGAGGGGGGCGATGCCGCCGCCTTCCTGCGCCAGTACGAGCCGCAGGTGAACAAGATCGTCTATGACGCGGTGAGCCGCCATGGTGGCTCGATTTCGGCGGAGCACGGCGTGGGCAGCCTGAAGGTCGATTCGCTGCCCAAGTACAAAGACCCGGTGGCCCTGGGCCTGATGTCGCGCATCAAGCACGCGCTGGACCCCCAGGGGCTGTTGAATCCTGGCCGGGTGATTCGCACGCGTTGAACTGCGCCCACCCCTGCAGCACCGGACCCATCCCTCCCGCTCTCACTTTTACAATCCTCGTCATCATTCAGCGAGCGCCTCATGACCGACCGCCCCGTCCGTTCCCAATACGAAGATTTCATGCGCCATGTCTACACCCATGGCGTGGCCAAAGGCGACCGCACCGGTACGGGCACGCGCAGCGTGTTTGGCCACCAGATGCGCTTTGACCTGAACGAAGGCTTTCCGCTGGTCACCACCAAGAAGGTGCACCTGCGCTCCATCATCGTCGAGTTGCTGTGGTTCCTCACGGGATCGAGCAACAACCAATGGTTGCTCGACCGTGGCGTCACGATCTGGAACGAATGGGCGCGCGAGGACGGCGACCTCGGTCCGGTGTATGGCGTGCAATGGCGCAGCTGGCCCACGCCCGATGGCGGCCATATCGACCAGATCGCCGATGTGGTGAAAACATTGCGCACCAACCCCGACTCTCGTCGCATCATCGTGAGCGCCTGGAACGTGGCCGAACTCTCCAAAATGGCGCTCATGCCCTGCCATGCGTTCTTCCAGTTTTATGTCGCACCGCCCCAGAACCCCGGCGAACGTGGCCGTTTGAGCTGCCAGCTGTACCAGCGCAGCGCCGACATCTTTCTGGGTGTGCCCTTCAATATCGCCAGCTACGCGCTACTGACCCACATGCTGGCGCAGCAATGCGACCTGGATGTGGGCGACTTCATCTGGACCGGCGGCGACTGCCACATTTACAGCAATCACCACGAGCAGGTAGAGCTGCAACTCTCTCGCCAGCCCTACGCCTACCCCACGCTGCACATCAAGCGCCGCCCCGACTCGATCTTCGATTACGCGTTTGAAGACTTCGAGGTGCGTGACTACCGCTGCCACGATGCCATCAAGGCGCCGGTCGCGGTCTGAGCGCCCCCATGGCGTTGAACCTCATTTACGCCTGCGCCGACAACGGCGTCATCGGGCGCGACAACGCCCTGCCCTGGCACCTGCCCGAGGACCTGGCGCATTTTCGACAACTCACGCTGGGTTGCCCCGTGCTGATGGGGCGTAAGACCTGGGACTCGTTACCGCCGAAGTTTCGCCCGCTTCCGGGTCGGCTCAACCTGGTCTTGACGCGTCAGGCCGACTGGCTCGCCGACGGGGCCACGCGCGTTGCCACGCTCGAAGAAGCCCTGGCGCATTGTCCTGCGGGGCAGGATCTGTGGGTGATCGGCGGCGCCGAGGTGTATGCCATGGCCTTGCCCCATGCAGACCGCCTGGAAATCACCGAGGTGCATGTGCAGGTGCCAGGCGACGCCGTGGCGCCACTGATCGATCCCGAGATCTGGCCGGAAGTGGCGCGCAGCCGTCACACCGCAGCCAATGGGACCGATTACAGCTTTGTGACACGCCAGCGCGCCCGCTGAGGATGTCTCAGCGTGAATCCCCATACCGGATGTCACGCAGGTTTGCTAGAGTTCAACCGCATCACGAAGTGACGCTTTGTTTTTTGAAAGGAATCCACCATGTCTGGTCACGGTTTTCACGTTCACGGCCCCCACGATCACGAACTCGAGCACGCCGCGCAGGGCGGCGGTCACGGCCATGACGCCGGCTCCTCCTCCATGACCAACCAGATCGCCATGTTCACCGCCATCATCGCCACGGTGGGTGCGATCTTCGGTTACATGGGCGGCGCCACCCAAGCCAATGCAGGCCTCTACAAAAACAACGCTGCCATCAAGAAAACCGAGGCCTCCAACCAGTGGAACTACTACCAGGCCAAAAGCAGCAAGCAGAACCTGAGTGAACTGGCGCTGGAAATCGCCCCGGCCTCGAAGAAAGAGTTCTACGAGGGCGAGATCAAGCGCTACAAGGGCGAAAAAGGCGACATCAAGAAAGACGCCGAGAAGCTGGAAGCCGAAGCCAAGGCCTGGGACGAGCGCTCTGACGCCGAAATGCACCAGCACCATCGTTGGGCGCAGGCCACCACAGCCCTGCAAGTCTCCATTGCCCTAGCAGCGATTGCACTCCTGACCCGCAAGGACTGGTTGAAGAAGGCCATGTATGTGATGGGGGCGATCGGTGTGGCCGTGGGCGGTATGGCGGTGATGCACATCTGATTGATGAAACTCGCCACCTGGAACGTCAACTCCCTCACGGTGCGCCTGCCCCAGGTGCTGGCATGGTTGCAACAGCCCACCGACGCCCTGGCCAGCGCACCGGATGTGTTGGTGCTGCAGGAAACCAAAACCACCGACGATAAGTTTCCACACCAGGCCTTCACGGATGCTGGTTACCACGCCGAGTGGTTTGGTCAGAAGACCTACAACGGCGTGGCCTTGCTCTCACGCACACCCGCCACCGACGTGGTGCGCAATATCCCCGGTTTTGCTGATGACATGGCGCGCGTGATCTGCGCCACGGTGGACGGGGTGCGCGTGATTGGTGCCTACTTCCCCAATGGCCAGGCGCCGGACAGCGACAAGTTTGTCTACAAGATGCGCTGGCTACAGGCTTTGCATGACTGGATACGCGAGGAGTTGACGCATCATCCCCGCCTGGTGCTGATGGGTGACTTCAACATCACGGTGGATGACCGTGATGTGTGGGACCCGGTGGCCCTGGCTGGCACCATCCACTGCACCGATGAGGAACGCGCCCATTTCCGACAGCTGCTCGCGTTGGGGCTGCACGATGCGTATCGCCTCTTTGAACAGCCTGAGAAAACCTATTCGTGGTGGGACTACCGCGAGTTTGCCTTTCGTCGCAACCGCGGCTTGCGCATTGACCACATCCTGGTGAGCGATGCGCTCAAGTCGCAGGTGCAGTCGTGCACCATTGACAAAGCGCCGCGCAAAAACGAACGGCCCAGCGACCACGCCCCGGTGATTGTCACTGTGGCGTGAAAAGCGGGGCAACAGACGGGTCGTGTTTACTCGAGCCCGAGTTCCTGGATCTTGCGGGTGATGGTGTTGCGGCCAATGCCCAGCTTGAGCGCAGCCTCGATGCGGCGCCCCCGTGTGTTGACCAGCGCCGTGGCGATCAAGCGTCCCTCAAAGCGACGACTCAGCACATCCCACACATCGGTGCGCCCCGATGCCAACAACGCCATGGCTTCGGCTTCCAGGCCGTTTTCCCAGTCGGCCCCTGGCATGTTGAGCACCACGGGGGTCACGCCCTCACCGATGGTGGGGAGTACCGGACTTGCAGGCACGGCCACACGACTCTCGCTGACAGCGACGGGCATGACCATGCCGAGTGACTCGATGCCTTCCGTCGGTAAGCCTACCGGGTTGCCGTCGCTCACGGACTGCGTGGGCAGGGTATCGCCTTTGAGTGGCGCGCTGATGGCGACCTCGGGTGGCAGATCCTTGGGTTCAATCACTTGCGCTGGCGCCATCACGGTCAACCAGTGACACACGTTCTCCAGCTGCCGCACATTGCCAGGGAATTGAAAGTGCATCAGCAGTGACATGGCCGCATCGCTGATGCGCTTGGACTCCACGCCGAGTTGCTGTGCTGAGCGTTGCAGGAAGTACCGGGTGAGCATGGGCACGTCCTCGCGTCGCTCACGAAGCGCGGGCAGACGCAGGCGGATCACGTTCAAGCGATGAAACAAGTCTTCGCGAAAGCCGCCCTCACGCACCCGTTGCTCCAGGTCCTGGTGGGTGGCCGCGATGACGCGCACATTGGCCTTGATGGCACTGTGACCGCCCACTCGGTAGAAGTTGCCGTCGCTGAGCACCCGCAACAAACGGGTTTGCAAGTCAAACGGCATGTCACCGATTTCATCCAGAAACAGCGTGCCCCCTTCAGCTTGCTCAAAGCGACCACGACGCATGGCCTGCGCACCGGTGAAAGCGCCGCGCTCATGGCCAAAGAGTTCGCTCTCCAACAGATCCTTCGGGATGGCCGCTGTGTTGATGGCCACAAACGGTCCATTCGCACGTGGCGAGTGCTTGTGCAACGCCCGTGCCACCAATTCCTTACCGCTGCCGGATTCACCCGTGATCATGACCGTCACATGGCTTTGGCTCAGTCGGCCGATGGCGCGAAAGACGTCTTGCATGGCGGGTGCCTGCCCGAGCATTTCGGGCGTTTCCTCCTGGGCCACCGCGCTCACTTCTTCGCGCTGACTCTCCTCGACCGCCCGGCGAATGAGTTCGATGGCTTTGGGAAGGTCAAAGGGCTTGGGCAGATACTCAAAAGCGCCGCTCTGGAAGGCCGACACAGCACTGTCCAGGTCGGAGAACGCCGTCATGATGATCACAGGCAGCACAGGCAAGCGCTCCTTGACCTTGCCCAACAGATCCAGGCCCGAACCACCGGGCATGCGGATATCGCTGACCAGCACCTGCGGGCCGGGTTCATCACCCGGATGTTCCAGTGCCTGCAGCACTTCGCGCGGGCTGGTGAAGCTGCGCGTGGGCAGTCCCTCGCGCATCAATGCCTTTTCAAGCACAAAGCGGATGGACTGGTCGTCATCCACTATCCAGATCGGTTTCATAGCAGCCACTCGGTTACATCATCTCGGCACACAGGGTCACAACGGAATCATGATCTTGAAATCAGTGTGTCCCGGCTCGCTGTAGCACTCGATCAGCCCTTTGTGTTGTTGCACAAAGGTTTGAGCGAGGTTCAACCCCAAACCCGAACCACCATCGCGACCCGATACCAGGGGACTGAACAGCCGGTCCTTGATTTCTTCAGGAATTCCAGGACCGTTGTCTACGACATGCAATTCCAATGCCAATCGGTGCCGTTGCTTGGCAATCGTGACCTGACGGACTGCACGGGTTTCTAACCTGATGGTGGCGTCCTCGCGGGCGATACGTTCACTCAAGGCTTGCGCCGCGTTATGCACGATATTCAGCACCGCTTGAATCAACTGCTCCTTGTCTCCCTGGAACTCGGGCAGCGAAATGTCATAGTCCCGTATGACCTGCAAGCCACGGGGAAATTCAGCCACGATGAGTGAGCGCACCCGCTCACACACCTCATGGATATTGACCGGCCCCACGACGTGCGGGCGACGGTGCGGAGCCAACAAGCGGTCCACCAGGGTTTGCAAGCGATCGGCTTCTCGCACGATCACTTGGGTGTATTCAGTCAGATCGCGCGATTCGATCTCCATTTGCAGCAACTGCGCCGCGCCCCGGATGCCCCCCAGCGGATTTTTGATTTCATGCGCCAGGTTACGGATCAGTTCCTTGTTGGCCTGTGCCTGATCGATCAAGCGCTCCTCACGTTCCTGCCGGCTCTGCTGTTCCAGGGGCAGCAACTCAATCAGCACCTCATCCGGCGCATCCGTGGGGGCCACAATCACATGCACCGGAATGGGATCGTTGCCTGTGCGCAGCAACTGCGCGTCATAGCGCAAAGCTGAAAACGCACCACCCTGAGCACCCGCCAGGGCGCGGACCACTTCCTGCGGATCGATGAAGAGGTCTTGCAAGCGCGATTGCTCCAAGGCGCGTTGCCCGATACTCAGGACATCCTCGGCGGCCGCGTTGGCAAAGACCACCTGGCCGTCTGGCCGCGTGAGCAGCACGATGGTGGCCAGCAGGTTGAAGGCCTGGAGTTGCTTGCGACGGGTGCTGGCGAGTGGCTTCATGGCACAAGGACTCCACGCTCAAGGCAGTCGGGCCAGTTCACGCCGCAGCGCCGCCAGATCGGCTTGCGCGCGATGCAGTTGCTCGCGCAACGAAGCCACCCACTCCTGGTACGCCGCAGAACCCGGGGGTTGCTGCGGGGACCCGATGGGTTGTCCCTGATTCCACTGACGCTGCAACTGTTGCCACCGCTCCTCCTGTTCGCGCAGTTCTGCCTGTAGCAGCATGCGTGCCTGTTGCGCAGACGCCGAGTTGGCAACAGAGGGGGGCGCCGCGGCAGACGGCCCGGCAGAGCTCACCGGCCTGTCGCGAGCCGTTGTGGTTGAGAGGCTCGCCGAGCTTGAGAGGGCGCGAGTTCCCTCGACCACGGTCGAGGCCACCGCAGACATGGGCTCGCACACCTGGCCCGGCTGCGGCTGGTTGGTGAACAACTGGCCACAGCGCCAGACAGTGGCGGGCCCCGCCGGCTGCGCCTGAGCCCAGGCAACGCCCAGCGCACCCACACTCAGCAAGGGCACCGCCAGGCGCCAACCCACCGCGAGCCCGCTCATGACAAAAAAAAGGGACGGCACAGCCGTCCCTCATGATGTTGAACCGTCGACTCGGTCTGACGCATCAGAGCGAGTAGTACATGTCGTACTCGACCGGGTGCACGGCCTGACGGAAGCGGGTCACTTCAGCCATCTTGAGATCGATGTAAGCATCGATCATGCTGTCGGTGAACACGCCGCCCTTGGTCAGGAAGGCACGGTCCTTGTCGAGGTACTCGAGGGCCTGGTCCAGGCTGTGACACACGGTCGGCACCAATGCATCCTCCTCGGGCGGCAGGTGGTACAAATCCTTGGTGGCGGCCTCGCCCGGGTGGATCTTGTTTTCGATGCCGTCCAGACCCGCCACCATCAGTGCCGAGAAGCACCGGTAGGGGTTGGCCATGGGATCGGGGAAGCGTGCCTCGATACGGCGGGCCTTGTCAGGAGCCCCGTGAGGAATACGGATGGAGGCCGAGCGGTTGCGGCTGGAGTACGCCAGCTTCACCGGCGCTTCAAAACCGGGCACTAGGCGTTTGTAGCTGTTGGTGGTGGGGTTGGTGATGGCGTTCAGGGCACGGGCGTGCTTGATGATGCCGCCAATGTAGAACAGGGCCGTGTCGCTCAGGCCCGCGTAGCCTTTGCCGGCAAACAGGTTCTTGCCGTCTTTCCAGATCGACTGGTGCACGTGCATGCCCGAGCCGTTGTCGCCCACCAGGGGCTTGGGCATGAAGGTGGCGGTCTTGCCATAGGCGTGGGCCACGTTCCAGACCACATACTTCAGTTTTTGCGTCCAGTCGGCGCGCTCGACCAGGGTCGAGAACTTGGTACCGATTTCGTTCTGGCCAGCACCCGCCACTTCGTGGTGGAACACTTCAACCGGAATGCCGATTTCTTCGAGGATGGACACCATTTCGGCGCGCATGTCTTGCGTGCTGTCGACGGGGGGCACAGGGAAGTAGCCACCCTTGACGGCAGGTCGGTGTCCCTTGTTGCCACCCTCGATGGCCTTGCTGCTGTTCCAGGGCGCTTCGTATTCATCGATTTTGAAGAAGGCGCCAGACATTTCGTTGCCCCAACGCACATCGTCAAACAGGAAGAACTCGGGTTCAGGACCAAAATAAGCGGTATCACCCAGACCGGAGGCCTTCAGGTAGGCTTCGGCGCGCTTGGCGATGGAGCGCGGATCGCGGTCGTAGGCCTTGCCGTCACCCGGCTCGAGCACGTCGCACGACAGCACCAGGGTGGGTTCCTGGAAGAACGGGTCGATGAAAGCGGTGCCGGCATCGGGCATGAGCAGCATGTCCGAGGCTTCGATACCTTTCCAGCCGGCGATCGAAGAGCCGTCAAAGGCGTGGCCGTCAGAGAATTTGTCTTCATTGAAGGCTGACAGGGGCACGCTCACGTGCTGTTCCTTGCCACGGGTATCGGTGAAGCGGAAGTCAACAAACTTGACTTCATTGTCTTTCACCATCTTCATCACGTCAGCGACGGTCTTGGCCATCAAAATCTCCTGGAGAGGGGGTAGTTGCGAAATAAACTCATTGCGGATTGAGCAGGTTTTGTGCCATCGGGCCGTCTTGTACGCCAGTCCACGCAGAACCCGCAATTGTGCCTGTTTTCCCTTTGAGCTTTCCCAAAAACTTGTCCAACCCTGGTAGCCAGCCCACCGAACACCCGGGAAGCACCTTCGGTCGGTGTGCACTATTTTAGAGCAATCAGGATTTTCGCACCAATTCAGGGCCTAATTTTGCACCAAAGACGTGCAAATCGGCCAGCATGGCGGGGTAGGCCGCATTCACGAGATCGGGATGGCCTTTGACCCCCAGTTCGATGTGGCGGCCGTACTCAGGATGGTCCACGCTGGGCAGGCTGAAGACCTTGACGTCAGCAAAGCGCGCCTCCAGCGCTTCCATCAGGGGGGTGAGCGATGCCTCCATCGCGCCAAACACAATGACCGACTTCTCGAGCCAGGACGCACGCTGGAACCAATGACCATAGTGCTGGTCCAGCACCCACTCAATCATGGGCCAGGCCATCACAGGAAATCCGGGCACGAAATGCACCGCCCCCACCCCACCGGGGGAGCGGCAGGTGAAGCCCGGAATCTTGTTGTAGGGGTTGGGGATGATCTCGGCCATGGCTGGAAACACCCCCATGTTGAGACGGTGCACGTTGTCGGCGCGGTCGGGCTCGTAGGGCACGCCCTGCTCGCGGGCCAGATCCTGCATGCGTTCGCGAATGAGGCGTTCGGCTTCGGGGTGCAGCACCAACTCGGCGCCCAGGGCTTTGGCCGCGCACTGACGGGTGTGGTCGTCTGGCGTGGCGCCAATACCCCCGCATGAGAACACCAGGTCACCGCTGTCAAAGGCTCGCTGCAGGGTGCGGGTGATGCGCTCGGGCGAATCGCCCACGTAATCAGCATAGGCCAGGCTCAGGCCGCGCGCGTTCAGCAACTCAATCACCTTGGGCATGTGCTTGTCCGCGCGCTTGCCTGAGAGGATTTCATCCCCCACGATGATGAGCCCGATATCGGGGCGAGCGTCGGTCGATGGCTGCGAACTGGACGAGGAGGATGGGTCAGGGGTGGCGTGAGGGGTGTTCATGCGGCAATGCTAGCGCGTCCCCAGGCGATACGGTTGTCGCCTCGGCAGCGAGCGGCTCGGCCCGCAGGTCGCGCAAGGCCGTGAGGGTGTAATGCGCAAACCACAACGAAGTGAAGGCAAAAATAACCGAGTAGATCCAGATGGCCAATGGCACCAACAGCAAAAATGCAGCAGCCATCAAGGCGCCTGAGGCCCAGAACACGCTGGGCAACGCGCTCAGGTAACCCGCCACCAGGCCCATCAGCAACAGCGGCAGGCGATGGCGTCGCAGGATCTCGATGCGCTCTTCACGGCTGGCGTGTTGCGCCAGCGCGTCAAAGGCCATCAACCGGTAAGTCAGCCACCCCCACACCAGTGGGGGGATGACCATCACCAGGGGGGGGATCAACCACAGCGGCACAGTGAGAACGAAACCGATGAGCGCCAGCACAGTGCAGCCCACGGTCCAGCCCACACTGGCCAAGAGGCTCGCACCTTCGCGACGCTCCAGGTGTTGAAAGCGCCGTTGAGCGACAAGGTTGACCAGCAGGGGCGTCATCATCCAAGACACCGCCAGCAAGCTCAACACCACCAGCAGCGGCGTGATCGCCAGGATGACCAGAAGCGGCGCGAGGGTGACGAATACATCCGGCCGGCCCTGCATGTGCAGCCAACCCAGGGCCCATTGCACCCACGCCCACGTGACCAGGGTGTCACGTACCCAGCCCACCGTGGGCTCCCAATAGTAATAACCCCAGCCCAGGGCCAGCGCCACCATCAGCGCCAGGGGCAACAACGAGTAGGCCATCACCCGCGCATGCAGGGTGTAGGCCAACGCACGCCAACAAGAGTCGAACAGCAAACGCATGGTCAGTCAGAGAGGGTCAGGCGGTGATCATCGGGTCTTCAGGATGAACTCAACAAGGCGAGCACTTCGTGCAAACGCGGCGCGCCCAGAATACCGGGCGAGCGCTGGCACTTCAGCGCGGCAGCGGCTGATGCAAAACGCAAGGCGGTCACATCGTCCCATCGTTGCGCGAGCGCCAGTCCCAGGGCACCATGAAACGTATCGCCCGCACCCAGCGTATCGCACACGCCTTCAACGGCAAAGGCGGGTAAATGGTGCACAGGCTCACCCCGCCGCTGCCACAACACGCCGCGCTCGCCCAGGGTCACGAGCAAGACCTGGGGGCCCTCGCCGACCCGCGTCCACAGGCGGGTCAAGCCCTGTGCGGGGTCGCCCGGTTGATGAACGGCCAGCCCAGGCTCGGAAAATGCCACCCAATCGGCCAGAGGCAGCAGCCGCCCCACATCCTCGGGCGGTGCCACATCCCCGTCGAGCAAACTGATCACGCCGCCTTGCCTCGCCTGCGACAACGCCGCTTGCGCCCAGGCCACGCACCGGGGGTCGGTCAGCAACACCTGGGTGTCTGCCAGCCAGGCGGGGTTGAACGGCGGCGGTGAGGTGAGTGCACTGCCCCGGTGGTTGAAGATCATGCGCTCGCCGTTTGCATCGATGACGATGGTGGACACCGAGCTGGTCTGCCCAGGGGTGGGCGTGAGGCCGAGAGCGTCCACGCCCTCGCGGCGGAAATGCGCTCGAAACACATCGACAGAGGCATCATCACCCACAGGTCCGGCAAATCGCACCTGCGCCCCCAGACGGGCGATTGCCACGGCCGAGTTGGCCGACATGCCGCCCACGCCTTGATGAAAGGTATGGGCCGGTGTCTTGGTGGGTCGAGCTGGAAAGGCCTCCACACCAAAGGCCAAATCCAGGGCCACATGGCCCACACACAACAACCGCGGCGAAAGCTGCAGGCTGGGCAACACGTCAACGCGTGAGTATCCAGACGGCGGCGGCCAGCACCGCAGCGCCGACTCCCCACATCCAGGCGTTGGACGAACCTGGCGCCGGTGCTGCATCCGCCAACGCGGCGTCATCCGCGGCGCCGGTATCTGCCTCAGCCGCACCAGACGCGAAACGCTCAGCCGCCGCGGCGTCAAAACGTTTGAAAAAGTCTTCCGCCAATGATTTGGCTGCGCCATCGATCAGGCGCTGGCCCAGCTGGGCAATCTTGCCGCCCACCTGCGCATGCACGGTGTACTGCAATTCGCAGCCGGACTCGATCGGTACCAGCGTGACGCTGGCCGTGCCCTTGCCAAAACCGGCCACACCGCCCTGCCCCTCAAAGCTCAGGGTGTAACTGGCGGGCGGGTTCAGGTCGGCCAGCTGGATCTTGCCGCTGAATTTTGCGGATACCGGGCCGATCTTGAGCGCCATGCCCACAACGAACTGGTTCTCGCCGGTGCTCTCCAGCTTGTCACAGCCGGGGATGCAGGCCTTGAGGATCGCAGGGTCGTTGAGGGCTTCCCACGCCTGTTGCTGGGTGATGGCGAGGGATCGGCTGGCTTGCATGTCCATGGAAAAACACTCCGGAAATCAAATCGAACAAGGTGGATGGCCTGCGTGCACATCCGTGTGGAACTCGTGCCGCTGCAGCCCAGGCGGGTCAAGGTCTCACGTCTGCAACAAACGTTGCAGGCTATGCGCCAAGGACTGCAAAGAGTCGAGATTATGAACCGGGAGCATCGAGTCCACCTGCCGGCTCATGACACGGGCCCCACGGGCCAAGGGTTGATAGCCGTCAAAGCGCAACATCGGGTTGAGCCACAGCAAGCGGCCGGTGTGGCGCTTGAGCCCTGACAAGGCCGCGTCGAGTTCGGCCGGCTCGCCGGTGTCCAACCCGTCGGTGATGAGCAGTGTGACGGTGCGCCGTCCCACCAGTCGGCGCGCATGGTGGCGCAACAAACCCGTCAACGCCGAGCCCAAGCGCGTGCCACCGGCAAAGTCCGGGATCCGCTGCGAGGCCTCGGCCAGCATGCGGTCGGTGTCGGCCTGGCGAAAGGCGGCGGTGAGGTCGGTGAGTGTGGTGCCAATGGCGAACACATCGCGCCGACGTGCGTCTCGCGTGGCTGCGTGCAAGAACGCCATCAGCAAGCGCGTGTAGCGTTCCATGGATCCCGAGACATCGACCAGCACCAGCACAGGCAGCGGTTGCTTGCGGCGTGTGCGTCTGGGCACGCGCAACACCTCGCCCTCTAGCCGTGCGGCCTCGCGCAGGGCACGGGGCCAGTGGGGCTGGCTCCCCCGTGAACCTGCGCGAGTGCGCCGCCCCGGATGCTGCGGCAGCACACCACGGATGTTGCGCGCCCAACGCTCCACCTGGCGGTACTCCCACGCATCGAGGGTTCGGAAGTCTGCCTGCTGCAGGCGCTCGCGCTGACTGGCGCTGAAGCGGGCATCGGCGGTCATGTCTTCCTCGGTCTCTTCGTCGAGGTCATCCTGGGGGGGGTGTGCAGCGTGCAAGCCAGGGGTCAGGGCATCCAGGGCGCGCTGCGGCGCTTGCTCCTCGACCGGCGCGGGAGATGCCGCCAGGGCCGACGTGAGGGGCAAACCTGTCGGGGCAGGGGCCTGGAAATAGCGATCAAAGAGTTCGCGAAAGACGGCGCGATCGCTCTCGCGACTGACCATCACCGCCTCGAATGCGGCGCAGACATCGTTGCGGTTCGACAGGTTCACCCATCGCATCGACTCCAGCGCCAAAGCGATGCGCGAACTGTCCATCGGCACCCCCGCGCGTCGCAGGGCCCGTCCAAAGCCCAAGAGGTTGTCGGCCACCAACACGGGGCAAGCCTTCAGGCGGGTTGCAACACCAACGAGGCTGCCCGCGTCAATGTCTCAATATCCTCGCGCTGCTTGTAGAGCAGCCCAGCCGTCTGGGTGAGGACCTCCGGGTCGATCGATTGCGTGCCCAGTGCCGCCAAGGCCCGGGACCATTCCACCGTCTCGGCAATGCCAGGACTGCGTTGGAACTGGTCCGCCCACTCGGGGCCGCGCAAACGTGCCACCACATCGGCCACCTGACGCGCCAGTGCCTGGCCCGCCTCGGGCACCTGACGGCGCACGATAGCCAGTTCGCGATCGCGATCGGGGTAGTCCATCCAGTGGTACAGGCAACGACGCTTCACGGCGTCGTGCAACTCGCGGGTGCGGTTGCTGGTGAGCAGGGTCACCGGGCGCACCAGGGCCTGCACGGTGCCCAACTCGGGGATGCTGACCTGGTACTCGCCCAGGTACTCGAGCAAAAAGGCTTCAAAGGGCTCGTCCGCGCGGTCCACCTCGTCGATCAACAGCAAGGCGCCGGGCTCGGGGGTTTGCAAGGCCTGCAGCAAGGGGCGGCGAATCAGGTAGCGCGGCTGGTAAACCTCGCGCTCGATTTGCTCAGCCTCGGTGGCAGACCCCTGTGCGGCCCGCATGTGCAGCATCTGTGCGGCGTAATTCCACTCGTACAGCGCCTCGCGCAGCTCCATGCCGTCATAGCACTGCAAGCGCAACAGTTGCCGTTGCAACACCCGGGTGAGGGCCTTGGCCAGCTCGGTCTTGCCCACGCCCGGCTCGCCTTCCAGCAACAAGGGGCGTTGCAGCTTGAGTGCCAAGTACACCGCCGTGGCGAGACGGCGGTCGGGTTCATAGCCTTCGGCCTGCAGGGCCTCAATCAGGCTGTCAATGGAGGTCATGCCGACCCAGGCGCTCAGGCGCTGAGTTGCTGCACCGCGCGCTGGGTGAGCACGCCGATGAGGTGAGCGCGGTAGTCAGCGCTGGCGTGCAAGTCGGTGTTGAGGTCGCTGGCGTCGATGCGAACGGCGGCCGCTGCGGCCGGGGTGAAGCTTTGCGTCAATGCAGCTTCGAGCCCGGCGTGGCGAAACACGCCGCCCGATGCAGCACCGGTAACCGCCACGCGCACGCCCCCGGCTGTCTGGGCGACAAACACGCCCACCAACGCAAAGCGCGAAGCGGGTTGCTGGAACTTCAGGTACACCGCCTTGGCGGGGATGGGAAAGCTGATGGCGGTGATCAACTCGCCCGCCTCCAACGCTGTGCTGTACAGGCCCTGGAAAAAATCAGCCGCCGCGATCTTGCGTTGGGTGGTGTGCACCGTGGCCTCCAGGGCCAGCACGGCGCTGGGGTAACAAGCAGCCGGGTCGTTGTTGGCCACCGAACCGCCCAGGGTCCCCATGGCGCGAATCTGCTTGTCGCCGATCTGGCCCGCCAGCGCGGCGAGGGCCGGGATGTGTTGACGCACCAGCGCGTTGGCAGCCACATCGGCATGGCGGGTCATGGCGCCGATGACGAGGGACTGCCCGTCCTGGCACACGCCCTGCAATTCGGCAATGCGGCCCAGATCGACCAGTTGCTCGGGGCTGGCCAGCCGTTGTTTCATGGAGGCCAGCAGGGTTTGTCCGCCGGCCAGGGCTTGTCCGCCCGCGCCAATCAGGCGTTGGGCATCGGACAGGGTGGTGGGACGTTCGTAGGTGAATGAGTACATGGTGTCGGGTCCTTGCGCGGAGCGTGCCGGGTGGTGCCTGAGGCCTCAGGCCTTCATGGCAGCCGCGCCTTGCTGCACGGCTTGAACGATGTTCTGGTAACCCGTGCAGCGGCACAGGTTGCCCTCGAGTTGTTCGCGGATTTCGGCCTCGGTGGCATTGGGGTGGCGTTGGCACAGATCCACCGCGCTCATCACCATGCCGGACGTGCAAAAGCCGCACTGCAAACCGTGGCACTCCTTGAAGGCCGCCTGCATCGGGTGCAAGGTGCCATCGGCCTTCGCCAACCCTTCAATGGTGGTGATCTTGGCGCCATCGACTTGGGCGGCCAGCACATTGCACGACTTGACCGATCGGCCATCGACGATCACGGTGCAGGCACCGCACTGAGCGGTATCGCAACCCACGTGGGTGCCGGTGAGTTGCAACTGATCCCGCAACGCCTGCACCAGCAGGGTGTTGGGCACAGTGTCGATCGACACCGATTGACCGTTGACTTCAAATTGAACGCGCATGCAGGGTCTCCATGGGCCGGCTCTCGGACCTCCGAAAGCATCAGGGATGATGAAATCATTCTAAACGTGAGCCCACTACCCCTTGGCACCCGCGGGACTCTGCCAGTTCGGCATGACCCGACTGGCGTGGGGATCAGGGTTTGGCGTTCGGAAAAAACAGCGTCTCGCCACCCACCTTGTAGCTGGCGATGGAGGACTGACCGGCGGGTGAAATCACCCAATCGATGAATTGCTGCGCCAGGGCGACCTTGGCGTGCGGGTGCCGGGCCGGGTTCACCGCGATCACCCCGTACTGGTTGAACAAGCGGGTGTCTCCCTCGACCAGCACCGCCAAGCCCTCCCGGTTTTTGAAGTTCAACCAGGTGCCGCGGTCGGTCAACGCATAGGCCTGGGTGGAGGCGGCGATGTTGAGGGCCGGCCCCATGCCGCAGCCACAAGCCTTGTAGCCAGCGCCCTTGTTGTCCACCCCGGCGAGTTTCCAGTAGCGCAACTCGGCCGCATGCGTGCCGCTGTTGTCGCCCCGGGAGACAAAGGGAGATTGTGCAGTGGCGAGCTTGCGCAGCGCCACCAAGATGTCCTTGCCCCGGGTACCCGCCGGGTCGGCGCTGGGGCCAATCAGCACAAAGTCGTTGTACATCACCGGGAAACGGCGCACGCCAAAGCCGTCGGCCACGAACTTTTCCTCCGCGGCCTGGTCGTGGACAAACAGCACATCGGCATCGCCGCGCCGCCCCATGTCCAGCGCCTGCCCAGTGCCCAACGCCACCACCTTGACCTCAATGCCGCTGGCCTGGCGGAACGCTGGCATCAAGTGTCCGAACAGACCCGACTGCTCGGTGGAGGTGGTGGACGCCATCACCAGCGTGCCAGTCTGGGCCAGCACCGGGCGGGTGGCCAGGGTGGACATCGCCAGCAGCGTGGACAGTCCCAGGACGTGCCACACGCGACGGCGCAAACATGACAGGAATCGTTTCATAGGGTTTCACCTTTCACAAACCAATAGGCCTGCGGGTGCGTGCGCTCCAGCGGGCCTTGGAAAAAAGTCTCGGTGGGCAAGTCCGCCAGAATTCGCCCCCCCTCGAGATACACCACCCGGGAGGCCAGACGCTTGACCTGCCCCAGGTTGTGGCTGCTGAACACCAGGGTCAGGGGAACAGCGGAATCGGCCACGGCAACCAACGCTTGCACCAGCGACTCCACCTCGCGCTTGGCATGCGGATCCAGACTGGCCGTGGGTTCGTCAAGCAGCAGCACCTCGGGGTCCATCGTCCACGCACGCGCCAGCGCCAGACGCTGCTGTTGCCCCCCCGAGAGCGTGGGCGCCGCCTGATGCGCCGCCCCCCGCAACCCGACGCGATCGAGTGCCTCCAGCGCACGCTCGCGGGCCTGTGTCCAGGACTGACCTTTCAGCCACAACCCGAGCGCAACGTGGCGCCACACGGGTGTTCGCAACATGTGGGGGCGTTGAAACAGCATGGCCTGACGCAACGACTGAGCCTGCTGTAACCGCCCCCGGGTGGGTTCCAGCAGTCCATGCAGCACGCGCAGCAACGTGCTCTTGCCGCAACCGTTGGCCCCGATCAACGCCACCCGCTCACCGCGGTGCACTCGCAAGTCAATGCCACGCAATGCGACGTGCGCGCCAAACGACACATCGACCTGCTCCAGGCTGAACAGACAGGGCTGTGACTGCCCGGCACCAGAGGTATCCAGCCAGCCGAGGTGGGGGCCGTGCGAGGGTGGGCTCATCCGAAGGTAGCTCCCCAACTGGGCGACTTCAGCCCGTCCACGCGTTGGCGCCAGCGTCGCAGCCATGAGACGCCGGCGTTGAGCAACAGCACGACGGCCATGAGCACACAGCCCAGCGCCAGCGCCAGGGGCAGGTCGCCCTTGCTGGTTTCCAGGGCGATGGCGGTGGTCATGACACGGGTGAAACCCTCGATGTTGCCGCCCACCACCATCACCGCACCCACCTCAGACACAGCCCGGCCAAACGCCGTGATAACCACCGTCAGCAGCGCGAAGCGCTCGTCCCAGGCCAACAGGAGGCTGCGCATCAAGGTGCCGGCCCCGATCGATCGCAGTTGTTCGCCGTGCGCACGCTCGGCATCCTCCACCAGTTGTCGGGTCAGGGCCGTGACCACCGGCAGCACCAGCACGGCCTGCGCCAGCACCATGGCTTTGAGACTGAAGAGCCACCCCAGAAAACCCAGCGGCCCGCTGCGCGAGAGCAGTAAATAGACCAACAGTCCGACCACCACGGACGGGAGCGCGAGCAGGGTGTTGAGCACGGTCAGTACCGCATCGCGACCGCGAAACCGCGCCACGCCCAACCACGCCCCCAGGCACAGTCCGACACCACACGACAGCGCGCAGGCCAGCGCGCTGACGGCCAGCGAGCGCCCGACAATGGACAAGAGGGTAGGGTCCAGTTGCACCATCAAGTCGAATGCGGTGTACAGGCTTTGGGAAACGGTGGACATGGCTTTGTGTTGAATCGGGTATCGTAGGCGATGCGACCCGAATCCCCGATATGAAACGCTGTGCATAACATCCGACTTCACTACACGCTAGAGCCTCCAGGCGCCCCCGTTACGCCAGATGTCCACAGCCGCACCTCTGCCCTGGGCACGCAGGAGTCTGGGCTCGAGCATCCGCTGATGGCCTTGCTGCAGTCGGTGGATGAGCAGGGCTCGATCTCCGCCGCCGCTCGCGCGCTCGGCCTGTCCTACCGCCATGTCTGGGGCGAGCTCAAGCGCTGGGAGACTTCGCTGGGCCATTCGCTCATCGTGTGGGAAAAAGGGCAATCCGCCCGTCTGAGCGAATTCGGCACCAAGCTGATGTGGGCCGAACGGCAGACGCAGGCACGCTTGGCAGCACAGATCCAGGCCTTGCGCGCCGACCTTGAGCGCACGTTTGCCATTGCCTTTGACCCGCAGGCCCATGTGCTGACCTGCTACGCCAGCCATGACGCCGCGCTGGCCCACCTGCAGGGCCAGGCAGCCGGTCGGGGTCTGCATCTGGATGTGCGCTTTTGCGGCAGCGTGGACGCGATCCGAGCTCTTAACGAAGGGCGCTGCCTGATCGCCGGATTTCATGTCCCCCTTCAGCCACAGGCCGAGAGCCTCTCGGCGCTCACCTTTCGCCCCCTCTTGCAACCCGGGAGGCACAAGCTGATCGGATTTGCCGATCGCAGTCAGGGGTTGATAGTTCCCCGCGGCAACCCGCTGGCCCTGGACTCACTGCGGGCCGTGGCCCGGCAGCGCGCTCGCCTGGCGCTGCGCGACAAAGGATCGGGCACGCGGCTGTTGTTTGACGAGATGGCCCAACACGCAGGCCTGTCAGCCACCGATTTTGCGTTGACGCCGCACGAGGAGCCCTCGCACCAAGCGTGTGCGGCGGCGGTGGCGGGCGGCTTGGCTGACGTGGCCCTGGGCATTGCCTCGGCGGCGGCAAGCCAGGGACTGGATTTTGTGCCTTTGCAAGCGGAACGCTATTACCTGGTCTGCCTGAAATCTGCCGTGGAAGCGCCTGCGGTACTAGCGCTGCAACAGTTGCTGCAAACCCTTGCCTGGCGGCAATCGCTTGAACAACTGCCGGGTTACCAGGCCGCACAGGCCGGGCAGGTGCAGTCCCTGCGTGCCGAGTTGCCTTGGTGGCATCTGCGTCCCAAGAGAGGTCATGTCGACGATCGCCCTCCAAAACCGAGGGTTAAGCCCTAGTCGCCAGGTCAGATACCCCAAAGAATAGTCGCCCACAGGCAGGGTTTTGGGTTGGGGCGTCCTCAAGTTCGGTACCATTGAGGGTTACGCGCGCCGCCGTCGATGGACAGCGAACGCATGTGTGTGATTTCACCGGAGACCCTTGTGTCTGCACTTCTCAAATTGGCCTTGGGCGTCGACTGGATCAGCGAAAAGTTCGGCCGTGTCGCGGCCGTGGCCGTGCTGATGGCTGCGCTCATCTCGGCTGGCAATGCCTTTGTTCGCTACGGGTTCGACCTCAGCTCCAATGCCTGGCTCGAGATCCAGTGGTACCTCTTTGCTGTGATTGTGATGCTGGGCTCACCCCTGGTGCTCAAGCTCAACGAACACGTACGGGTGGACCTCATTTACGGCAAGCTCGGGGGCAAGGCCCCGGTCTACATCGACCTGTTCGGGCTGGTGGTGTTCTTGCTACCCGTGATGCTGCTGCTGACCTGGCTCAGCTGGCCGCTGTTCGTGAAGATGTACCTGACCGGCGAAATGTCCAGCAACGCTGGAGGTCTGGTTCGCTGGCCGGCCATGATGCTGCTGCCCCTGGGGTTCGCCTGGGTGAGCCTGCAAGGGATGAGTGAAATCATCAAGCGCGTCGCCTATTTGCAGGGCACGTTCGAGATGGACACCCATTACGAAAAACCGGTTCAATAAATCCCGACCAGGCAGAACATCATGCAAATGGAAAACTTCGCACCCTTCATGTTTGCCGGCCTCGTGCTGGTGATGCTGATCGGTTTTCCCGTGGCCTTTTCGCTGGCCGCCCTGGGCCTGGGTTGTGGCTTTCTCGCCATTGAAATGGGCTGGTTCCCAGCCAGTTTCATGTCCAACCTGCCACTGAACGTCTTTGGCATCCTGGCCAACGACCTGCTCCTGGCCATTCCCTTCTTCACCTTCATGGGGGCCATCCTCGAGAAGTGCGGTCTGGCCGAAGACATGCTCGACTCCATGGGCCAGTTGTTTGGCCCGATGCGCGGGGGTCTGGGCTACTCGGTCATCATCGTCGGCTTCATCCTGGGCGCCATCACGGGCACCGTGGCCGGTCAGGTGATTGCCATGGCGCTGATTTCGCTGCCTGTGATGATTCGCTACGGCTACAACATGCGCTACGCCACCGGCGTGCTGGCCGCCTCTGGCACCATCACGCAGCTGGTCCCGCCCTCTTTGGTGCTGGTGGTGATGGCTGACCAGCTGGGCCGCTCGGTGGGCGATATGTACAAAGGCGCCTGGGGGCCCTCGCTGCTGCAAGTGGGCATCTTTGCGCTGTACACCTTCGCGCTGGCCATGATCAAACCCTCCCATGTGCCCGGTGTGCCGCGTGAGGCGCGTACCCTGGAAGGCTGGGCTCTGTGGAGAAAATGCCTGCGAGGCATCATCCCCTCAGCCGTGCTGATCTTTGCGGTGCTGGGCTCCATGGGCGGTCTGCCCGGCATCAATACCGCCATTGCCACCCCGACTGAAGCGGGTGCCATGGGTTGTGTGGGCGCGCTGGTGCTGGCCGCCATGCACAAGCGCCTGAACGGCCCTCTGATCTGGGGCGCCATGCACGGCACCATGCGCTTGACCGCCATGGTGGTGTTCATCCTGATCGGCTCGCGCGTGTTCTCCATGGTGTTCCAGGGCGTCGATGGTGGCCGCTGGGTCGAGCACATGCTGTCGGGCTTGCCTGGCGGTCAGGTGGGCTTCCTGCTGGTGGTGAACGTGTTCGTGTTCTTCCTGGCCTTCTTCCTCGACTTCTTCGAGATCGCCTTCATCATCCTGCCCATGCTCGGGCCGGTTGCCGAAAAAATGGGCATCGACATGGTGTGGTTCGGCGTGCTGTTGTGCGTGAACATGCAGACCAGTTTCATGCACCCGCCGTTTGGCTTTGCCTTGTTCTACCTGCGCGGTATCGCCGATACCTTGTTCAAGGAAGGGCGCATTGAAAAACCGGTCAAGTCCAATGACATCTACCTGGGTGCCATACCCTGGGTGATCATGCAACTGGTACTGGTGGTGATCGTCATCTTCGTGCCCGAAACCGTCACCATGTTCCTGGACAAGGAGCAGAAGGTGGACCTGGACCAGGTCACCATCGAGATGCCGGTACAGGACGACATCAATTCGCAGGACGAATCGGCCGACAAGCCCTCTGCCGAGGATGAGCAAAAGAAGATGGAAGAGCTCTTCAACGTCAAGAAGTGATCGTGCCGGTCGCGACGGATCAGTCCTTGAACCCTGACCCGTCGCACGGCGCGGACTGCTTCGCACGCTCCTCACGCTGGCTGCACACGTGAACTACCCCTTGCCCGACGAACTCGGGCCACCTCCTTTTCGTTTATCGGGCCTGACGAGCCCGGCTGAAGGGCCGGCGTTCACCCGCCCTTACAAGGTGCTGGTTGTCGCCCTGGTCGTCATCGCGCTGGCGTGGTGGGTGCGCCTGTGGCAACAGGGCCACTGGGGCGATCAACCCGGCCAGGGGGGAGGCTGGTTTTTATTGGCCATCGTGCTGATGGGCTGGACCGCTTGGGCCGTGCTGCGCAGTCGTACCCGCATCGACTCGGACGGCATTTCACAAACCTGGATCTGGCACAAACACATGCCGTGCCGTGAACTCGCCTATGCCCGCCTGATTCGTATCCGAGGCCTGGAGTGGCTCATGGCGCCCCGTCTGTATGTGCGCACCCTGCTGGGCAAGTTCGCGGTGTTTTACATCGCCGACGCCCAGGTGATGGTCGAAGCCGAGCGCTTGGTGCAGGAACTGACCGAATTTCGCCGGCCTCGCTGAGTTCAGAACCCCCAAGGGGTCAGACCAGGGAGCCGTGCCCTCCCCGTCTCAACCCCCTGCATGAAAAAAGGGCTGCGCCCCGAAAGACGCAGCCCTGGAACCAGGGGTTGGCGGGGTCAGAGCTTCTGAGCTTGCATAAAACCATCGAAACCCGCCTCGGTGAAACGGAACCACAGGTTTTGCTCGGCGCGGAACTTGGAGTAGTCAGCGTAGACCTTTTTCCAGTTTTCGTTCTTGGCGCTGAGTTCATCATAGAACTGCATGGATGCCTTGAACGCGGCGTTCATCACATCCTTGGGGAAGGCGCGGAGTTTGGTGCCGGCACCCACCAATTGTTTGAGGGCAGCGGGGTTACGGCCGTCGTACTTCGCCTGCATGTCCACGTGCGCGGCGGTACAAGCCGCCTCGACGATGGCCTTGTATTCACTCGACAGCCCGTCGAACGCCTTGTTGTTGATGAAGAAGTCCAGTTGAGGACCGCCCTCCCACCAGCCGGGGTAGTAGTAGAAGGGGGCCACCTTGTTGAAGCCCAACTTCAGATCATCGTACGGGCCCACCCATTCAGCCGAGTCGATCGTACCTTTTTCCAACGCGGGGTAAATATCGCCACCGGGGATGTTTTGCGGCACACCGCCAATACGCTCGAGCACCTTGCCACCGAAGCCACCGATACGCATTTTCAAGCCCTTGATGTCGGCCAATGACTTGATCTCCTTGCGATACCAGCCGCCCATTTGAGCGCCCGTGTTGCCGCCAGGGAAGTTGACAATGTTGTACTTGGCGTAAAACTCGCGCATGAGCTTCATGCCATTGCCCTCAAACATCCACGCCGTCATCTGACGGCTGTTCAGGCCAAAGGGGATGGCACAGCCGAGTGCGAACGTTTCGTCCTTGCCAAAGAAATAATAAGGTGCGGTATGGCAGATCTCGACCGATCCCTGCTGCACACCATCGACCACGCCAAAGGCCGGCATGATTTCACCCGCAGCGTGCACGGACACTTCAAACTTGCCACCGGACATGGCCTTCACATGTCGTGCAAAATCATCCGCCGCACCGAAGATCGTATCGAGGGACTTGGGGAAACTCGAGGCCAGGCGCCAACGAACGGTGGCCTGTGCGTGCACGGCCGGGGCGACACCAGCGGCCAGAACGCCAGCCAGGCCAGCTTGTTTGATCAAAGAACGACGATCCATGGAAATTGCTCCGATAGTTTTCAGTTAAAGAACCATTTCAGTCACAACTGCGCCCGAAACTAAGGTCGATATTCTACGGTTGAGCTGCCTTCAGGCCGCCGGGGTTTACCCCTGCAACTTGTGCGTGAATGGGGTTAACTCTGTCAGCCCACTCGATGAGGCCAGCCCCACCCATGGCCTCAGCTGACCAGTTTGAGTCCGGGGCCTGCGGACAGAGCGCTGGTCAACTCAGGAAAGCGCGCACGCACCGACGCCCCAATGCCCGCAGCGTCCAAGCCCATCTGAGCCAGGAGCTTGGCCGGGTCACCATGCTCGGTGAACACGTCTGCAATGCCCAGAGTGAGGACCGGCACTTGAATCCCCGCGTGGGCCAGCGCCTCCAGCACGGCACTGCCCGCGCCACCCATCACCGCCCCCTCTTCCACCGTGACCAAGGCCTGGTGGGTGCGAGCCAATTCAAACAACAAGTCGGTATCCAACGGTTTGGCCCAACGCATATTGGCCACCGTGGCCTGCAAGGTCTCGGCAGCCTGCAAAGCCGGGTAGAGCAGCGTGCCAAAGGCCAACAGCGCGACACCCTGTCCGCGCCGCCGGATCTCCCCTTGGCCAAACGGCAAGGATTGCAAGCCCGGCTGCACGAGAGCCCCCACCCCAGCACCTCGCGGATACCGCACCGCCACGGCATGGTCCTGCTGGTGGGCGGTGGTCAACAACTGCCGGCATTCGTTTTCATCGGCGGGGCACGCAATGCTCACGTGGGGAATGCAACGCAAGAACGGGATGTCATAGACCCCGGCGTGCGTGGCGCCATCGGCTCCCACGATGCCCGCACGGTCCAGCGCCAGCACCATGGGCAAGTGCTGCAAGGCCACGTCGTGGATCAGTTGGTCATACGCGCGCTGCAAGAAAGTGGAATAGATAGCCACCACCGGCTTGATGCCCTCGCAGGCCAGACCGGCCGCAAAGGTGAGGGCGTGTTGTTCGGCGATACCCACGTCGTAGTAGCGGTCAGGGAAGCGACGTTCGAACTCAACCAAGCCCGAGCCTTCGCGCATGGCCGGTGTGATGGCCACCAGGCGCGGGTCCTGCTCGGCCATGTCGCACACCCATTGACCGAACACTTGTGTGAAGGTGGTCTTGGGCGCCGTGGTGGGGGGGACGATGCCCACGGCCGGGTCAAACTTGCCAGGGCCATGGTAGGTGACGGGATCGGCTTCGGCCAATTCATAGCCACGCCCCTTGCGGGTCACCACATGGAGAAACTGCGGTCCTGACAGGTGGCGAATATTTTCCAGGGTGGGGATCAGCGATTCGAGGTCGTGCCCATCGATGGGGCCGATGTAGTTGAAGCCGAATTTTTCAAACAGCGTGGCTGGCACCACCATGCCCTTGGCCTGCGTTTCGATGCGCTTGGCCAACTCGAACAAAGGCGGCGCGCCCTTGAGCACTTGCTTGCCCACCTCCTTGGCAGCCGCGTAGAAACGACCACTCATCAACTGCGCCAAATAACGGTTGAGCGCGCCCACGGGCGGGCTGATGGACATGTCATTGTCGTTGAGCACCACCAGCAGGTTGCTGTCGGACACGCCTGCGTTGTTGAGCGCCTCGAAGGCCATGCCCGCCGTCATGGCCCCATCACCGATGATGGCCACGGCGCGACGGTTCTCACCCTTTTGACGCGCGGCCAGGGCCATGCCCAGCGCCGCCGAAATGCTGGTGGACGAATGCGCCGTGCCGAAGGCGTCGTATTCGCTCTCGTCACGGCGTGGAAAGCCGCTCAAGCCCCCGAGTTGTCGCAGGGTGTTCATGCGATCGCGCCGACCGGTGAGTATCTTGTGCGGATAGGTCTGGTGTCCCACGTCCCAAACCAGGCGGTCGTAGGGTGTGTTGAACACATAGTGCAAGGCGATCGAGAGCTCCACGGTGCCCAGGTTGGAGCTCAGGTGCCCCCCGGTCTTGGACACGCTTTCGAGCAGGAAAGCACGCAATTCATCGGCCAGCAGCGTGAGTTGATGCCGGGACAGACGACGCACATCCTCCGGGCTTTGAATTTGTTGCAGCAGTGCGGTCATGTCAATGGCTCCGGTCTACCACCCTGTGCGCCAGCGCACGCAAGGCGTGGGTGTTCGTCAACCGACTGTCGTCGAGCGCGGCCAGCGCCTGGGCCAGCAGGTCACGCGCGTATTGCTGTGAGCGCTCCAATCCCATCAGAGACACATAGGTGGGTTTGTCATGCGCGGCATCCTTTCCAGCCGTCTTGCCCAATGTAGCGGAATCGGCCGTCACGTCAAGCACGTCATCGACCACCTGGAAGGCCAGGCCAACGGCCTCGCCGTAGCGCCCCAGCGCAGCCAGCGCCGCGTCCGAAACATTCCCACAGGAGGCGCCCATCACCACGCTGGCGTGCAGCAAGGCGCCGGTTTTGAGGCGATGCATCTGACGCAACTGGTCTTCGGTCAGGGGCAGCCCCACGCTGGCCAGGTCAATCGCCTGCCCGCCCGCCATGCCGGCGTGCCCCGAGGCCCGGGCCAGCACCTGGCACAGACGCGCTTGCAAGGCTGGCGCCATGGCCGGTTCGGAGGGCTCTTCATGCAAGGGCGTGAGAATTTCAAACGCCAACGCTTGCAAGGTGTCTCCTGCCAGCAAGGCCTGCGCTTCGCCAAATTTCACATGGACCGTGGGCTTGCCGCGGCGCAATACATCGTTGTCCATGCACGGCATGTCGTCATGAACCAGGGAATACGCGTGAATCAGCTCCACAGCGCAAGCGGCACGCAGGGCTGCATCCTCGAGCATGGCCTGCGCGGTTGACGACTCCGTCTGGGGCATGGCCACGGCCTCACGGGCTCCCATCACCAGCAAAGGGCGCAAGCGCTTGCCGCCATCGAGCACCGCATAGCGCATGCTCTCGGCCAAGCCTGCCGGGGCAGACTGGGGAATCCAGCGCTCGAGTGCCCGCTCCACCCGATTGAGGTGCAAGGCGCTCCAGTCAGATACATCAAACGAGGGGGCAGGCATGAGACGGGTTGTGCATGGGCAGGGTCAACTCAAGGACCCAGGCTGGGGCTGGCCGTCCTCGAGCAGTCGGACCTGGTGTTCCACCGCGGTCAGGCGCTCACGGCAGTAGGTCAGCAAGACCGCCCCTCGCTGGTAGGCGCCCAACATGTCATCCAATGCCAATTGGCCTGACTCCATGCGGGCGACCAGCTGCTCCAACTCCTCCACGGCGGCCTCATAGCTGGCGGGGGGGGTGGGAGGGGCAGAGGACTTGGCCATGGGAAAGGGTGGGTAAAAATTCGACGCAACTGTGCATTTTATGCCCTGCAGCCCTTGAGCCCCATCAGACCCCGGGTACAATCCCCCTCCCTGCGACGCTTGTCGCAGCCCTCCTCCGGACCTCAGGTGCCGGTTTTTTTATCTGTATCTCCCTGTGGGGAGTCTTTAGGTCAGGTCACCCATGTCTGATTTAAGTCTTCAACTGCAGCAGGCCACCAGCCAACTCCCGGTCTCGAGTTATTTCGACGAGGCCCTGTACCACCGGGAGATCGCACAACTTTTCCAGACGGGCCCCCGATACGTCGGTCATCGGCTGGCCGTTCCAGAAGTGGGCGACTACTACGCCTTGCCTCACGAGCATGAGGGACGGGTCCTGGTTCACACCCCCCAAGGGGTGGAGCTGATCTCCAACATCTGCCGCCACCGACAAGCCGTCATGCTCAAGGGCCGTGGACAGCTCGGCCAGGCGGGCGGGGGCACCGGCAACATCGTGTGCCCATTGCACCGCTGGACGTACTCCAGCTCCGGGCAATTGTTGGGCGCACCGCACTTTTCCCAGGACCCCTGCCTGAACCTCAACAACTATGCCCTGCGGGAATGGAACGGCTTGCTGTTTGAGGACAACGGCGTGGACATCGCGGCCCAGCTGGCCGGCATGGGTCCGCGTGCTCAGCTGGATTTCACCGGTTACGCACTGGACAGAGTGGAGATGCACGAGTGCAACTACAACTGGAAAACTTTCATCGAGGTCTACCTCGAGGACTACCACGTCGGCCCATTCCACCCCGGGCTGGGCCAGTTTGTTGCCTGTGACGACCTGAGCTGGGAGTTCAGCCGCGAATACTCGGTGCAAACGGTGGGCGTGGCCAACCGTCTGGGCAAGTCGGGCAGTCCGGTCTACGACCGCTGGCAAAAAGCGCTGATGGCGTACCGTGGCGGCGAAGTGCCACAACAAGGCGCCATTTGGCTCACCTACTACCCGCACATCATGGTCGAGTGGTACCCGCATGTGATGACGGTCTCCACCTTGCACCCCATGGGTCCACGCAAGACACTCAACATGGTGGAGTTTTACTACCCCGAAGAAATTGTCGCGTTTGAACGCGAGTTCGTCCAAGCGCAGCAAGCCGCCTACATGGAGACCTGCGTCGAGGACGATGAAATAGCCGAGCGCATGGACGCAGGCCGCTGGGCCCTGTTGCAGCGCGGTGACAATGAGGTCGGCCCCTACCAAAGCCCGATGGAAGACGGCATGCTGCACTTCCACGAGTGGTACCGCCAACGACTGGACCTGTGATGCACACCACCCTCATTCAGCCTGCCGAGTTGAAGGCGCTGCTGCAAAGCGGCGCCAATCTGCGCGTGTTCGATGTGAGTTTCGACCTGATGCGCCCTGAGCAAGGCAATGCCACCTACCTCGAAACCCACCTGGCTGGGGCCTTGCACGCGGATATCAACCGGGTGCTCAGCGCCAAGGACCCGCGCGAAGCCATCAATGGCGGACGTCATCCCCTGCCTCGTCGTGAACGCTTTGCCACTTGGCTGTCGAGCCAGGGCGTGGATGACGCAACCCAAGTGGTCGTCTACGACCGCAACGGCATGAACTACTGCGGTCGCCTGTGGTGGATGCTCAAGTGGTGCGGCCATGAAGCCGTGGCTGTGCTGGATGGAGGCTTGCAAGCCTGGGTGGCCGAGGGTGGCGCTGTCAGCAGCGGCAGTGAGCCCGCCCCTTCGCCGCGCCACTTCAGCCTACGGGCACCGTTGGCCCGGCTGGTGCAGACGGCAGACGTGGCGGCTCATCTGCAAGACGCCAGCGCGCAAACCTTGATCGATGCACGCGCCACCCCGCGTTTTCGCGGTGAAACCGAACCGCTCGATCCGGTGGCAGGGCATATTCCGGGGGCGCTCAATCGCCCCTATGGCCACAACCTGACCGAGACCGGCAAGTTCAAGTCTGCGGCTGTGCTGCGCCAGGAGTTCGAACAACTGCTGGGCGAGCGCACGGCGGCCAGCGTGGTGCATCACTGTGGCAGTGGCGTTTCTGCCGTGCCCAACATCTTGGCGATGGAAATTGCCGGACTCGGTCGAGCCGGCTTGTATGCGGGCAGCTGGAGCGAATGGTGTACGACACCGGGTCTGCCGTGCGCCCAGGGTTGAACGCCGAGATCCAGGGCGTTCACTGCGCTCACCCTGCCCAAAGCTGAGCTGAGTGGCTCAAGCTCAATGCAGCGAATGGGTTGCCAGCGTCACCATCACCATGCCGGCAAACAACCAGACAATTTGTGACAGCGTAGCGCGCGCGTCCAGCCGGCGTTGCAATTGAGGAATCAGATCGGCCAGCGCCACATAGATGTAACTGCCACTGGCGGCCGTGAGCAAATACGGCAGCCACGACTCGTGCCCGACAATCAAGCTGAAGCCCAGTAACCCCCCCAGTACCGTCACGGCACCCGTCATCAGCAACTTGATGACCGCGTGGCGGGGCGAGGCCGTGCCTTGACGCAAGACCACCAGGTCCCCGATGTGGTGCGGCACTTCGTGCACAAGAACAGCCAGCGTGGCCGCCAAGCCCAGACGCAAGTCGGCCATGAAGGCGCCTGCCACCAAAACCCCATCGCCAAAGGCATGCACACTGTCCCCCAGTAACACCGCCCACCCCCCGGGCCCATGGTGAGCATGGGCATGCTCGTGCGAATGCCCATGTCGGTGCTCGTGAGGGTGTTCTTGACTGGGCGCATGCGTATGCCCATGCGCATGCTCATGCCCGTGGTGCCACAGCTCAGCCTTGTCGAGCAAAAAGAAAAACACCACACACAGGAGCAAGGTGAGAAACAGTTGTTGCGGCGGCGCGCCCGATTCAAACGCTTCTGGCAACAGGTGCATGAACGACGTTGCCAGCAAGGCCCCGGCTGCCAGGCTCAGCATGTGCTGGGTGTAGCGCGACAGCAGGCCATAGGTCAGCACCGCCGCGATCAACACGCTGCCCAGGCCGCACGCCAACGTTCCCAACACAATGGCCAACAAATTCATGACGAGATCATCTCAGATTGAAGAGGGGTCGTCTGTCACGCGGCCCATCAGAGCCAGCCGATCGGGCTGTCGAAACGCAGTCACCCGGCTCATGCCTTGAAGGGATTTGTCCGGCATTCAATGGGCCTCGTCCCAGTTGCGCCCCACCCCCACTTCGGCCAACAGCGGCACTTTGAGTGCAGCCACCTGCGCCATGCAGGCCGGCACCTCCTGGCGCAGCCAATCCACCTCATCCTGTGGCACTTCGAACACCAGTTCATCGTGCACCTGCATGATGATGCGACTGCGCCGTTGCTGTCGGTCGATCATCTGCTGCACCTGCACCATGCTCAATTTGATCAGGTCCGCAGCAGTGCCCTGCATGGGTGCGTTGATGGCGGCGCGCTCGGCGCCCGCGCGTCGCGGGCCATTGGGAGAGTTGATTTCGGGCAGGTACAAGCGCCGCCCCATCACCGTTTCCACATACCCGCGCGATTTGGCCCATTGACGCGTCTCGTCCATGTAGCGCCGCACCCCGGCAAAGCGCTGGAAATAACGGTCGATGTAGTTGCGCGCGGCGGTGTTGTCGATACCCAGGGCTTTGGCCAGACCGAAGGCGCTCATGCCATAAATCAGGCCGAAGTTGATCACCTTGGCATAGCGGCGTTGCTCACTGCTGACCTCATCCGGCCGCAAGCCAAACACCTCAGCCGCCGTGGCGCGGTGCACATCCAGCCCCTCATGAAAGGCACGCAGCAGGGCCTCGTCTTCGCTCAGATGCGCCATGATGCGCAACTCAATCTGGCTGTAGTCGGCGCTCGCAATGCACCAGCCTTCGGGTGCCACGAAGGCCTCTCGCACCCGTCGTCCCTCGGGGGTGCGGATAGGGATATTCTGCAAATTCGGGTCGTTGCTGGACAAGCGACCCGTCACCGCGACGGCTTGAGCGTAATGCGTGTGCACGCGTCCGGTGCGGGGATGCGCCATCCCCGCCAGTTTGTCGGTGTAGGTGCCTTTGAGTTTGGTGAGTCCCCGGTGCTCCAGGATCTTGGCGGGCAAGGGGTAGTCCTCCGCCAGTTTTTCCAGCACTTCTTCGTCCGTGCTCGGTGCTCCAGTCGCTGTTTTTTTTACCACCGGCAATCCGAGTTGTTGGAAGAAAATTTCTCCAATCTGCTTGGGAGAACTCAGGTTGAAGGCTTTGCCGGCAATCTCATGGGCTTCCTGCTCGAGTTTCAGGATGCGCTGCCCCAAGGCCATGCTTTGGGTGGCCAGAGTCGCGCCATCAATCAGCACTCCGTTGCGCTCAATACGGTACAGCGCCTCGGAGCTGGCGATTTCCAGTTCATACACCGCGCGCAAGCGGTCATCGGCTTGCAAGCGCGGCCACAGCACGCCGTGCACATCCAGTGTCATGTCAGCGTCTTCACAGGAGTACTGCGTGGCGCGCGCCACATCCACCTGGCTGAAAGAAATCTGGTGCGCGCCCTTGCCACACAGGTCCTCGTAACTCAGGCCGCTGCGGCCCACATGACGCTCGGCCAGGCTGGCCAGCCCATGGGGACGATGCACCTCCAGCACATAGCTTTGCAGCATGGTGTCGTGCACATAGCCACGCACCTCGATGCCGTGGTTGGCCAACACGTGGCGGTCGTACTTGACATGCTGCCCCAGCTTGTGGGCGTTCGGGTCTTCCAGCCAAGGGCGCAAGCGCTCGAGCACCTCGCTCAGCGGCAATTGCTCAGGGGCATCCGGACCGGTATGGGCCAGAGGAATGTAGGCCGCCTCGCCGGGCTGCACCGACAACGAGATGCCCACAATCTGCGCCTGCATCTCATCGAGCGAAGTGGTCTCGGTGTCGAGTGCCGTCAACGCAGACGAACGGATGCGCTCCAGCCAGCGGTCGAATGTGGCCCAATCAAGCACCGTGGTGTAGTCGCGCCCCTGGGCTTGTGAAGTTCCGGCGGGTGCGTCAAACAAATCACCCGACAACAAGGAGCCGGCCGGCCCGGGCGTTGTGACGGCCGAGGTTCCCCCGCGTGCAACATTGCTGGGCTCTTCCAAAGCCTTGGCCAGGCTCTTGAACCCGTACTGCAGGTAGAACTGCTTGAGCGCCTCGGGGTCGGTGTCTTTCCAGACCAGCGACTGCAAAGAGGGCAGGTCCGGCACGTGTCCGTTCAGGTCGCAGTCGGTCTTGATGGTGAGCAGCTGTCGTGCCATGGGCAACCAATCGAGCGCCTTGCGCAGGTTCTCGCCTGCCACCCCCTTGATCTCGCCGGCGCGCGCCACCAAGGCCTCCAGAGAGCCGTATTCGACCAGCCATTTGGCCGCGGTCTTGGGTCCCACCTTCTCCACCCCGGGCACGTTGTCCACGGTATCGCCCACCAGCGTTTGGTAGTCGACCATCAGCTCGGGCGGCACACCAAATTCGGTGGTGACGCCCGCTACATCCCGGCGCTTGCCGTTCATGGTGTCGATGATGGTGATGTGCTCGTTGACCAGTTGACTCAAGTCTTTGTCACCGCTGGAGACAATCACCTCGATGCCCTGGCGTGCCGCGGTCACCGCCAGGGTGCCAATCACGTCATCCGCCTCAACGCCGGGCACGTCAAGCACCGTCCAGCCCATCAGACGCACCACTTCATGGATCGGATCGATCTGGCTGCGCAAATCGTCCGGCATGGGCGAGCGGTGTGCCTTGTACTCGGGATACAACGTGTCGCGAAAGGTCGGTCCTTTGGCGTCAAACACGCAGGCCACATAGGCGGCGGGCACCTCACGGCGCAGGCTCTGCATCATGTTGATCATGCCGCGAATGGCACCCGTGGCTGCACTGGCCGGGTCACCGGGCACAGCGCGCAGGTCGGGCATGGCGTGGAAGGCCCGGTACAAATAGCTGGACCCATCCACCAGCAACAGGGTATCTTGACTCATCCCGGGATTGTGCCCTGAGCCGGGCAGGGCTGTGAGCCTGGGGCCCTACAATTCCTGCATGGCCGTTTACACCGAAGTGACCGCAGACGAGGCCCAGACACTGGCCCATGAACTCCAACTGGGCGACGTGCAGTCCCTGCAAGGCATTCAGGGCGGCATCGAGAACACCAACTACTTCCTCAC
>JACCDJ010850297.1_pt1 | contig 46023 bp, 48 predicted proteins | sample 7444481 | NCBI WGS metagenome assembly JACCDJ01 (sample SAMN15323435, study PRJNA562643) | freshwater metagenome | isolation source: river surface water | place: USA:Blue River Watershed | collected 2017-08-15
CTGCGTAGGCCTATCTCATGCGCCGTCCGCATGACCTCGAGCCACTCTTCCGTCGACACCTTGTCCGCGCAGATGATGCCGCGGACATCGTCACTCAGAATCTCCGCTGCCGTACCGGGCAAACTGCGCAGACCTTCTGCCATCAAACGCTCGAGGAAGGTGCCGATGCTCAATCCCAAGGTCCGCGCACCGTGCGTGACTTCGAGCGGCGAGAACGCGTGCACGTGAATCAACGGAGCCGCTGCCTTAACGGCACGCACGATATCGAGATACGTCCGACCATCGAATGACGGATGGATGCCGCCCTGCAGACACACTTCGGTGGCTCCGCGATCACTCGCTTCAGCCACCCGCCGCGCAATCTCATCGAGATCGAGTAAATACCCTGGGCCGCGCAGCGAGCGAGCGCTACGCCCCTTGGCAAAGGCACAGAATCCGCACGAGTGAGTGCAGATGTTCGTGTAGTTGATGTTGCGATTGACGACGTAGGTGACCTGATCGCCGTTGACTCGCTGCCGACATTCATCGGCCGCGCGAACCAACAGTCCGAAGTCGTCACCATCCGCCTCGAACCAGCGGGCAAGCTCGGCTTCGCTCGGCGCCTCACCCTCGAGGCAACGTTGCACAGACTGCTGCAGCACACGCTGTCTCACGCTCGGCGCAAACCACCGACGATGCCGCGCGCGATAACGTCGCGGCGGGAGGTTGCCCGCGCCCGCGCGCCATTCGCGCTCGAGCGCATAGCCCGTCGCATCGATGCGCCGCAACACGGCTGTGCGCAAAGCAGGATCGAGCCAACGCACAGGCTCGATCGCATATGACGGAATGATCGGTAAGCGCTGCACCAACCACCGCCCTGCTTCGGCCGTTTGCAGCTCCAGCGCGGGCAACGTCGGCCATGGCGCTTCGGGATTCACATGATCGGGGGTGACCGGTGACACACCACCCCAATCGTTGACGCCAGCGGCCACCAAGGCGCGCAAGCCACCGGGCGATAAATTGGGCGGCGCCTGAATGGACATCGCCTTGCCAAAGATCAACCTGGCCACGGCGATAGTCCACTGCAGATCCTCCAGCGAAGGTTCCGGTGCATCGGCCATGCGCGTGCCAGGCTTCGCGCGAAAATTCTGGATGATGATTTCCTGTAGGTGCCCGTGTCGCTCGTGACTCGCTCGCAACGCGAGCAAGGTCTCGATGCGCTCTGCGCGAGTCTCGCCGATCCCGATCAACAGCCCCGAGGTGAACGGAATCGACAACGCTCCGGCCGCCTCGATGGTGGCGAGTCGACGCAGCGGGTCTTTGTCGGGCGAGCGATGATGTGGCCCACCTTTCTCGCAAAGGCGGCTCGTCGCGCTCTCGAGCATGATGCCCATCGACACCGACGTGGGCCGAAGCCTCTTGAGTTCATCTGCGCTCATCAAGCCCGGGTTCAGATGCGGCAGCAAACCCGTCTCTTCGAAGACACGAGCCGCACAGTGCGCGAGATAGTCGAGCGTACTGGCGAATCCGAGGGCATCCAATTCCGCTCGGGCTGCGGGATAGCGCAACTCCGGCTTATCGCCGAGCGTAAACAACGCCTCGTCACAGCCCGCCGCCACACCCGCGCGGGCAATCTCGAGAACTTCGTCGATCGTCAGAAATGCGCGCGACCCCTTACGTGGTGGAGCGGCAAAAGTGCAGTAGTGACAAACGTCACGACACCAATGCGTCAGCGGAATGAAAACTTTTCGTGAGTAGCCGACACGACTACCGAACCCTGCGGTGGTGAGTTTCTCGGCACGACGCAACAAGGCGGGCATGTCACTCTCGTCAGCGAGCAGACGCGCCACTTCATCGGGCATCGGTTCACCATCGAGATCACTCTCGACATCGACATCGTGCGATAGACCCGGCACTGGCAGCACGAGATGACTGAGACCGCGCCGTTTCGCCTCGGCGACGTGAGCCTGCGCACTGTGGGCGCCAAACTGCGGCTCGAAGCGTGTCGGCAATCGCATCCACAGGGCATTGGTACCTAGCCCGTGTCGGTCAGGGACGATCGCAACCTCGACGTCACGCGCCCGCTCGACCAGTCGATCGATCTCGGCAGTCGTGACTTGCGGTGCATCCGCTGCGACGACGAGCATGGCTCCGGTCGAAGCCTCGATGCGTTGACGGGCAAACTGGATTGCCTCGTTGAGACCCAAGCCACGATCGCGTAATCGCTCGACCCCTACGGGAAGCGACAGAGTCTCGTCTGGACTGACAACAACGATTTGGTCAATGGTTTTCGAGGCGCGCAGGGACGAGAGCACGCGCGAGAGCATGGACTCAATCAACGCCGCGCGCCGACGCGGCGAGAGAACATCGGCAAGGCGCGATTTACCTTCCGACAAGGAACGGACCGGCACGACGGCCACGATTCGCGTCACGGTCGACCCCCTTTGACCGATAACTCGAGCACGCTCTGCGCGACGCGCAGGCGATCATCCATAGTCTGCATCAAGGTGTCGGTGGATGCCACGACACACCCGATCGCGGTCGCTTCGTGGCCATCCGAGCGATCGATCAGCATGGCATCGATCAACGCGGGATACCGCTCGGCGTAAAAATCGTATACGCCGACCACTCCCGCTCGCATCCCCAGCTCTTGCATCAGCTTGGCGGTGGGACCCTTGACGGCGCGACCTCCGATCAACGGTGCAACTGCGACGATCGGCACGCCGGTCTGGCGTAGCTGATCGCTGACACCGGGAATCGACAAGATCGGGGCGATACTCAGCAACGGGTTCGATGGCGCAATGACAATGCGCTCAAGTCGCGGGCTCGAGAGTGCCCGCAAAAACGCCGGCGACATCGACGCTGCCGTCGCACCGTCGTAGTGGATCTCGCGCACCACAGGTGCACAGCGCCGCCGCACGAAATAGTCCTGAAAGTCGAGTGTTCCCTCGGCAGTATCCAGCCGTGTCGCGACGATTTCGTCGGTCATCGGCAGGATCGCCGAGTGAACGCCAAACTGCGACACGAGATCCGCCGTGATCTCCGTCAGCCGATCACCGCGACGCCAACGCAGGCTGCGCTGCAAGTGCAACGCTAAATCTCGATCGCCCAACCGGAACCAATCGGGACCACCGCGCCGAGCGAGCTCATCGAGCATCGCAAAGGTCTCATCGGCGCGCCCCCAGCCCTGCTCCGGATGCACGACACCGGCAAGCGTGTAGAGCACCGTGTCGAGATCAGGACAAATCCGCAGTCCCAGGTGATCAAAATCATCGCCCGTGTTGACGACGATCGCGAGGTCGCCCGACGGCAATGATCGGTCGAGACCCAACGCCAATTTTGCGCCACCGACGCCGCCGCAGAGCAGGATGACGCGTGGCGTACTCATTTGAACAGATCGTGCGCTCTAGGCCGTAGCAAAGAGGTCGATCCGGAGTCGCTCTCGATGGCGTACTCTGCAAGACCGCGTATCCAGACGACTGGCGTGCCCTCGGTCGTCTCGCCCATCACGATGCCCGCCGCCGCCGCGATGGCGTCGGCCAGTGCGATCTGGGTCACCTGTAAGGTTCTACCGTGCCGATCGACACCCCCTCGTCGATCGATCAACGCCACGACACCGGCCACACCGAGCGCCACGTTGACCACACCCTCGCGCCACGGACGACCGAAGCTGTCGCTGATGACGATACCGGGTGCAGGCGTCGGAAACTCGGCGCGCAAGCGAGCGGCCGAGGCATCGCAGTCCTCGGGCAAGAGCAAAACGATATGTTCATCGCCCGGCACATTGGATCGATCAATGCCGGCGTTGGCCATGACATAGCCCGCCCGATGTCGCGTGATCAACGTATTGGGAGCGGTGCGCACGACTTCGCTCGACTCGCGTAGCACGGCCTCGACAAACGATGCCTCTTTGCCGATGGCGTTTGCGAGCTCCGTCGCACGCACGGAGGGATTCAGAGTACGCAAATCGAGAAAGCGATTTTCGGCTTTCGAGACGATCTTCTGCGCGACGACGAGCACATCACCCGCCTGCAGCTCGATTTCGTTGTGACGCAGCGCCGCTTGCAGGATCGACGCCAGATCATCACCGGGGCGTATCTCCGGTATGCCAGCCAGAGCCCGCAGCTCCAATGCCGCCATGTCGTTAACGCGCGACGGGGGCCGTCAGTTGTCCCGTGATACGCACGCCCGCTCCATCGACCGAATAAGTCTTGTTGAGAAAAATCAGCACAGAGGTCATCGCCTCGGCCGCAGCCGAATTGGCGAGCACCCCACCATGCAAGCCGCGCAAACCACAAGCATCGACGAGCGCCACTGCGACTTCGCGCGCGGCCTTGTCGTCACCAAAAACCAAGACGTCGCACTCGACGAGCGCATCGGTCATGAGCTTATGCGCTGCCACGTTGTGGAATGCCGAAACGACCCGCACGGATTCGCCCAAGATATCCTGCGCGCGCTGCGCCGCACTACCCTCAGGGGGCAATTGCACACGCATGACTTTCGGTGGCATCAACGGCACGGTCGTATCGATGACGATCTTGCCGACGACACTGCTGCGAATATCCTCGAGCGTCGTACGCTGCGATGCGAACGGTACCGTCAAAATAACGACGTCGGCTGCACCAGCTGCCGCAACATTACCGCCGAAGGCCACCTCGCAACCCAGCTCTGCGCCAAGCTGGCGAGCCGCAGCCTCCGCCTTCACCGGATCACGCGAACCAATGATGATGGATTTGCCTGCCTTCGCGAGCCGACGCGCGATCGCAGCGCCGAGCTGACCCGTACCGCCGATCACGGCGATGCTTTGAACGATGTGCGTCATGGGGAGATTCTAGCCGGATGGATCAGCACCAAGAGCAGATCGGCGACATTAGTGTCCGTTCTGCCCGTGACGAAGAGATCGCCGACGGCAGCCAGCGCCGGATACGTGTCACAGCGTGCCAACACATCCGCCGCATTCAAGCCCTTCGCCCTTAAACGACCGGCAGTTGCTCCATCGGCAAACGCACCGGCAGCGGGCGTCGGCCCGTCGATCCCGTCGGTGCCAGCCACGAGCACCGTCACACCCTCCAACCCATCGAGTTGGGCGCCGATCGCCAATGCCAGATGTTGCGCTCGCCCGCCCATACCGTTGGCTTGCACGGCAATCACGGGCTCACCACCGGCTAGCAGCAAGGTCGGTCGCGCACCGAATTGCATGGCTGCACGGCGACGGTGAATCTCAGCCACGATGCGTGTCGCCTCGGTTTCAACGGTGCCGTAGAGCGTGCGACCGAGATCCACGATATCGACACCGGCCGTGCTCGCATACGCCCTCACTGCTCGCAGTGCATCGTCCAAGGTCGCGACGACGACATAATGAGCGAGCGATGCAGCCGACGAGATCGTCGGACCCGAGCCGATGACCTCCGGGTCATCGCCCTGCACATCCGAAATTGCCAGCGTGATGCATCGCGCCGGCGACAAACGTCGCTCCAGCCCGCCACCTTTGATTCGCGAGAGTCGACGCCGCAGCTGATTCAACTCTGCGATCGAGGCGCCCGCGCGCATCAGCTGCATCGTCGCCTGACGCTTCTGCTCGAGTGAGACGCCCTCGATCGGAACGACACACAACGCCGAGGCACCGCCTGTCAACAAAACGACGTAGACGTCATCGGCGTCCACTTCCCCGATGAAGTTCCACAGGCGAACGCCTGCCGCCAAACTCGCCTCGCTCGGCACGGGGTGATCCCCCGGCGCATCGATCAATCCGACAACCGATGCCGGCGCATCAGGTGGTGCGATCACGATGCCATCATCGACGGGGAATCGCTCGACGAACGCTCTGGCGAAAGCGCCTGCCGCTTTTCCGATCGCAATCAGTCGACGGCGTCCAAGACCCTGCGGCTCGGGCATCGACCTCGCGGCGCGTGACAGCGCCACGCGCGGATGCACGGACTCGACGGCCGCTGAGAAAGCACTGGCAAGCCAGGCGCGATCATCCGTCACCGAGTCGATCGGCAGCGTTCCCACAGCGCATCCCATTGCGATAGATCGAGCGGCACTCCCGGCAGATTTTGTACCTCAAGGCGATGATCACGTCGCCAGGAAGTCGGTGAGGCTTGCAGACGTGCCCCCGCGCGTTGCAGCAACACCCACTCATCCTCGCCCACTCTGACGACGGCCTTGAATCGCTCGACCGCCTGGTTGAGTTCGGTATCCGCCATCAGCGCGGCCATCAATCGCGCTTCGGAGAACTCGTAGGAACGATCAAACACCCAGCGTGCACCCTGACGCTGCAAGACCTCGATCACACGCCGCTCGACACCCGGACCGATCGAGACGATGTCACCCAGATGTCGATGTTCGTGATGCTGGCGCTCGTGCTCATGCAAAGCCGATCGAGGCAGGATCGAGCGCGTCGTATCAGATGAACCCTCGTAGGCTAACCAAGGTCGCAACGAATCGCTGCGATGCCAAGCACCGCTCGCGCGCTTAAGGGGGAAGAGCGTGGCGACGAACGAATCGAAACCGACGCGATCCTCAGGCGAAGCTAAATCACTCTTGCTAAGCAAAAGTACATCGGCAATCTCAGCGACCGCCCGCGTGATCTCATCGCTATCAACTTTGGCCAGATCCTCGGCCGTCATCAGACCGATGATCAAATCGAGCGAAATACGCCCGGCGGCTTGATGAGCCAACAACTCATCGATGATTCCAGCCGGATGGCCAAGACCCGAGGGCTCGACCAGAATTCGATCCGGTCGTGTGGTGGTGACGAGCTCATTGAGATTGCGGCGAAAATCCGCTTCACCTGCACAACAAAGACAACCACCGGGAACCAGCCGCACATCGAAGGGCCCCGTCGCAGCCGACGCCACCGTCAGCGCATCGATACCCGCGTCGGTGAATTCATTGAGCAGAACGACCCAGTTCTCAGCGCTCGGCTTGTCAGCAACGAGTTGCGACAAAGCGGTCGTCTTGCCAGAGCCCAACGGGCCGGCGACGACCCAGACCGGAATCGGAGCGTCGCTCACACGCCATCGAAGCTCGTGAGCGAGCCGTATAGATCAGGTCGTCGATCGCGAAAGACACCCCAACTCGCGCGCTGAACGGCAAGCTCAGTCAAATCGAAACTGGCCGTCAACACGGCGTCACCCTCATCACCGGCCTCGGCCACCAGTGCCCCGCTCGCATCGGCGATGAACGATGAGCCGTAGAAGCGAATGAACACCTCATCGGGTCGCTGAATCGACCGCTCAACACCCCAACGATTGGCCGCTAGCAACGGCATGACGTTGGCTGCGGCGTGACCTTGTTGAGTCCGCTGCCAGTGTCGACGCGAATCGAGCGGCGGCGCCGGTGGCGGCTCACTACCGATGGCGGTGGGATAGAGCAGCAATTCCGCGCCCTGAAGCGCCATGGCGCGCGCGCACTCGGGAAACCACTGATCCCAACAGATACCGACCCCGATGCGACCAAATCGTGTCGACCAAACTCGAAAACCTGTATCCCCTGGGCTGAAATACTGCTTTTCCTGATAACCCGGCCCATTCGGAATATGCGACTTTCGGTAGGTGCCGAGCACACGACCATCGGCATCGAGCATTGCCACGGTATTGAAGAACGCCTGCCCTGCTCGCTCAAAAAAACTGATGGGCAACACCACACCGAGCTCCCGAGCGATGGGCGCAAAATGCCGCAACGCGGGATTCTCATCGATCGTCGTTGCCAACGCGAAGTGACGGACATCCTGATCGATGCAGAAGTACGGTGTCTCGAACAATTCCTGCAGCAGGATGACATTGGCGCCCGCTGCAGCGGCGCGACGCACCATGGCCTCGGCCCGCTCGATATTGGTCGCCCTGTCGGTTGAACACGCAAACTGCGTGGTCGCCACTGTCACGCGGCGCGACTCACTCATCGCAGCGACTCCGGGGTCAGCATGCTCGTGATGCGGATGGCGATATCGAGCGCCCGCAGACCATCTTCGCCGGAGACCAGAGGAGGTTTGCCCTCACGGATGCAATCGAGGAAGGAATGAATTTCGGCGCGCAAGGCGTCACCTTGATCGTAACTGCTCTCCTCGATCGTAACCGGCAACTCACCGGGCGCCGGCACTCCGGAGCGCTTGCCGATGACGGTCAAGATGCGTTGCTGTAAATCGATCGAGAGATAGGCGTCGTCGCGAAACACGCGCATCTTGCGCTCTGTCTTGAGGCTCACCCGACTCGCCGTGACATTGGCGACACAACCGCCTTCGAAACGCAGCCGCGCATTGGCGATATCGACTGCACCCGAGAACACGGGAGTGCCGACTGCCTCGATCGACTCGACCGGGCGAGCGACGATGCTCTGGACGATGTCGATGTCGTGGATCATCAAATCGAGTACGACGTTCACGTCGGTGCCGCGCTCCTTGAACGGAGCAAGGCGCTGGCACTCGATGAAACGGGCACCGCGCAATCGCGACTCGGCAGCGACGATGGCCGGATTGAAACGCTCAAGATGCCCCACCTGCAGGATGCGACCCGCTGCGGCTGCGATCTTGATCAGCGACTGCGCCTGCTCCACGGTTTCGGTGATCGGCTTTTCCACGAGCACGTGTGCGCCCGCCTCGAGAAAATCACGGGCGATCGCGTAATGCGCCGGGGTGGTCGTGACCACACTGACGGCGTCAACCTGGCCGAGCAACTCCCGATGATCGGCAAAACCGCGCGTGCCCATCTCGGCGGCGACCGCCTCACGCACCTCGAGACGCGGATCCACCACGCCCACCAGGGTGCAACCTGGAGCTGCCGCGTACTTCTGTGCGTGAAACCGGCCGAGATAGCCCGTACCGATCACCGCTGCCCGTATGTTGTTCATCGCTTATTATGTGCCGATGTCGAAACGAAAAAAGCCCCAAGCAGCAACGATCGCACTGCGCGAGCTGCGCTGGCTCGTGCTGGCGGCCGCTTCAGGCGCGATCCTGCTGCCGATGCTGCTCTGGATCAGCGGCCGCATCCTGCTCGGTCGATACGAGAACGGTGGTCTCATCGACTTGTGGCTCGATTTCGTTCGGGAGCTCGGCCAAGGCGGCACAGCCGCTTGGATCCTGCTCGTCGCGCCCTACGCCTTCTTGCAGGTCGGGCGCCTCGTCTGGTCACTGCACCAGCGACTGCGCTGACGACGTTCCATTCGCCAAGCTGCGATCCCGCGCCGCGCGAAACTCGCTGTCCGGATACCAGTTGGGGAAGCGCCGCTCGTTGGCGAGACGCCAGCCGATGCGCTGCATCAACTCGATGTCCTGCAGTCCGCCGCGCAAGTCGATTCCAGCTCGAAACTCGTCAGAAGGCTTGTGGTAGTCGTTCTTGGTGAACTCGGCGAGCTGCGCACGCCCCCACTCTTCGCCCTTCTCTCGATCGTCGACCCCCAGTTTGATGTACAGCGCGGGGACGCCACCCTTGGCGAAGTTGAAATGATCCGAGCGGAAGAAAAACCCGTTCTCCGGAGTCGGCTCCGGCTTGACGATGCGATCCTGACGCTGAGCTTCGCTCGCAAGGTACTCCTCGAGCTCCGAGGCGCCGTGACCGACGACGGTGACATCCTTGGTCGGTCCACCCCAGCCGATGGCATCCATGTTGAGCGCGGCCACGGTCTTCGCCAGCGGGAAGATCGGATTGGCAACGTAGTACGCCGAGCCCAGCAGACCACTCTCCTCCAACGTGACGGCTAGAAAGACCACCGATCGCTCAGGACGCGGCGTCGATTCTGCGTAGGCCTTGGCGATGGTCAACAAACCCGCCGTTCCGGTCGCGTTATCGAGCGCGCCGTTGAAGATGTTGTCGCCCGAACGTGCCAGCGTTTTGCCGAGATGATCCCAATGCGCCATGTAGACGATCACCTCATCCGGATGCTTACGGCCAGGCAACATCGCGACCACGTTCGACGACGAGGCACGGCGGATGAGATTTCGCACAGAGCCGCTCGCCTTCTGCCCAAGCTCGATGGGTTTGAAGCCGCGCTGACTCGCGGCGAGCAACAGCGAGTCGTAACTGTGGCCACTCGCCCGCAACAAAGCGTCGCCCTCGGCTTTGGTGATCCAGCCTTCGATGGCAGGGCGACCTGCGTTGCCGTCTTTGGCAACCATGTCGAGCTGCGGACCGGTCCAGCTGTTTTGCACCGTGTCCCATGGATAGGCGGCCGGTTTATCGTCATGAATGATGATGGCGGCCGCCGCACCCTGTCGCGCGGCTTCTTCGAACTTGTAGGTCCAGCGACCGTAGTAGGTCATCGCTCGACCGCGGAACAAACTCGCATCGTTGGTCGCAAAACCCGGATCGTTGATGAGGATCACGGCAGTCTTGCCCTTCATGTCGACACCGGCGTAATCGTTCCAGCCGAACTCGGGCGCGACGACGCCATGCCCGACGAAAACGAGCGGACTGTCAGCGAGACTGGCCTCAGGAACGAGGCGCTTGGTCCAAATCACCATATCGCGTGAATACGTGAGCTCACGTGAGCCCAATCGCAAACTCGCATCGGTTCCAGCCGTGATTTCGACGATGGGCACCTCTTGCACCCACGAAGAACCGTTACCGGGCTTCAAACCGAGCTTCTTGAACTCGTTGGTCAAGTATTCAACGGTCTTGCGTTCACCCGCCGTGCCCGGTTTGCGCCCCTCGAACTCGTCACTCGCGAGCGTTGCGATATGGCGTTCGTACTCGGCTGCCGAAATCGGTGCGACAGTCGCCGTCGGCGCCTGGGCTGGCGTCGTACAGCCTGCGAGCACGACGGATAGCGCTGCAGCAACTGGGAAAGCAAACGACTTGATCGACAACATACTGTTCACTCCATAAGCCCAGCGAGATTGGGCGTTGGGTTCAGGCTTTTGGTTTAGGCCTTTGGCTCCGGCCAAACCCACCAGCCGATGAGCAACAACATCAATGCGAGAATCCCTTGCGCCAGACGCCGCCAACGGCGGGCTTGCAACTCACCAACGAAGGCCGCCGCCGCGACCACCGCCAAGACGGCAGTGACCACCAGAGTCTGGATCAACGGCGGAAACTCCTCCCCGATGCGCTCGGCGAACTCGGGCAGGAACAGAAAGACGATCAGCGTCAAAACCAGTGCAAGCGTGATGGAAACGGCCGATCCGAGGACGATCCCGAGCAGCATGGCGAGCGGTTGCATCGATTTTCTTCCTTGACGGGGTCTATGCACTTGAAGGTGCGGCGCAGGCACTCTAGTCTGCAAAGCGAGTCTAACTGATGCCAAGGCCGTACATGACCCCCTCCAGTCGCCGCCCGACCGCCCTGCTCGCCTTTACCGTGGTGCTCACCGCACTGCTGACGGTCGGCAGTTCCTCGCGGCTGACAGCCAACACCTCGCTGCTACCGCCTGGCGCCCTCGCCCCAACCGCCCGAGAACGCATGATCGCGCGTCAGGTGGGCTCCCTGCTCGAGGAAGCGCACTACAGCAAGCTGAAGATCGACGACAGTCTCTCACCGCGGGTGATGGACAAGTTCATCGATGGGCTCGACGGTCAGCGCAGCTACTTCCTCGCCAGCGATATCGCCGAGTTCGAAGCGCACCGCCTGCGCTTCGACGACATGATTCGCACCGGCGACATCGAACCTGCGTATCTGATCTTCGCGCGCTACCAGCAGCGCAATCGCGAACGCGTACAACATGCGCTGACTCTGCTTGATCGCGAACCGGATTTCTCGCTGAGCGAGAGCTTCGAGTTTGATCGTGAATCGGCGCCTTGGGCCAAAGACTCGGCCGAACTCGACGAACTTTGGCGCAAGCGAGTGAAGAACGATGCCATCTCGCTGCTACTCACCAACAAGACCTGGGCCGAAGCGCGCGACGTACTTCGCACCCGCTATGAACGCGTCTTGAAGCGCGCTGATCAGGTCAAGCCTGAGGAAGTGTTCGAGCTCTTCTTGAATGCTTACGCGCGCACTTTCGATCCTCACTCGAGTTACTTCTCGCCGCGCAATTCCGAGGAATACAAGATCCAGATGAGCCTCAACTACGAGGGCATCGGTGCTTCACTGCAATTGGTCGACGAGTACGTCACCATCATGAATCTGATCGAAGGGGGCCCGGCGGCTGCCGCTGGCACACTCAAGATCAACGACCGTATCACCGCCGTGGGCCAAGGTAGCAACGGCCCGATGACCGATGTCGTCGGCTGGCGCATCGACGATGTCGTGCAATTGATCCGCGGCAAGGGTGGCACGCCGGTGCGATTGCAGATTTTGCCGGCTGGCGCCGCACCGGGCTCACCGGAAAAAACCGTCGAGTTCATGCGTGGCAAAGTCACGCTCGAAGCGCAGGCTGCCAAGAAGGAATTGAAAACGTTCCGACGTGGTGATCGCGAATACAAAGTCGGCGTGATCAACGTGCCGGGCTTTTACTCCGACTACGACGCACAGCGCGCCGGCGACAAGGACTATCGCAGCACCACACGTGACGTCCGCAAGCTCATCGACGAGCTCAAGAAAGAAGGCGTCGATAGCATCGTGATGGACTTGCGTGGCAACGGCGGTGGCTTCCTGCCCGAGGCGCAATCGCTGACGGGCCTGTTCATCGATCGCGGCCCGGTGGTGCAAGTGCAGTTCTCAGGTGGCGACAAAGAGGTGCTCGACGACGATGAGACGGGCGTCGCCTACGAAGGGCCACTCGTGGTTCTGATCGATCGCTTCAGCGCCTCGGCCTCCGAAATCTTTGCAGGCGCCATCCAAGACTACGGCCGTGGCGTCGTGGTGGGTCAACGCAGCTTCGGCAAAGGCACCGTGCAGAATCTCGTTCCACTCTCTCGCTGGAGCGCACGGCCCGTCAACGGACAGCTGACGGTCACCATTGGCAAGTTCTACCGGGTCACCGGCGAGAGCACGCAACATCGCGGCGTGGAGCCCGATGTGGCGATCGCCTCGCCCATCAGCCTCGCCGATATCGGTGAGAGCGCGCTCGATGACGCCCTGCCTTGGGATCGAATCCAAGCTGCAGGCTTCGGGCAACCCGGGCAACTCACGCCCTCGATCGCCAAACTCGTCACCGAGGAGAACGCCCGTCAGAGACGTGATCCTGATTATCGATGGTGGCTTGCCGACATCGCCGCAGTCGAGAAACTGCGCAGTCAAAAGACTCTTTCGTTGAACATCGATGCTCGCAAAGCAGAGCGAGCCGCACTCGAAACAGAGCGCTTAGCGCGTGAGAACGAGCGTCGGGCGTCGCGCAAAGAACCTGCGCTCAAGGCGATCAGCGAACTCGACAGCGCCACATTGCCCGACGTGATTCTCGATCAGGCCGTTCAAGTTGCCGGCGACATGGTGCAATTCGGTTCGGCACTCGCGGCACGCAGGCAGTGACCGCGATCGAGGCAATACTCCAACCACTTGTTCAGCATCACGTTGCGCGCCCAGCGTTGATCGAGATCCTGTCCGACCAACTGCCGCCAATCACGCAATAGCGGATGGTGGTGCGTGGCGGCCCAAGAATGCGCCTCGACGAGACTCGCGTCGTGATAGATGCGTAACTGCATATCGGGCGCGGTACACGCGGTCTCGTCACCCTCGCAGCCAAAGAGATACGTTAACTCGAGCATCGTCGTGTATGGCGACACCTCGCCTACCCGCAGACGAAGATCACAATCGGACTCGATCGCCGAAATGCACTCGCCGCGCAGATTTCGCAATGAGCCCGCGAGCTCGGTGAGTCGCAGATAGTTACTCTCGTAAAGCGACATCAACGCCACGAAGCTGCGCGGACGCCCGCGCCAACTGGCAGGTAGCGAACTCTCGCCCGAAAGGACGATCGAGTCGATGAATCGTAATGCGTTGGGTCCTGATCTCACGATAAAACTATAGCGCGTAACGAACAGCGCGTAACTAGGGTCGCGTGCGACGTTCGATTCCCGTCGCATCGAGAATACGAGCCGAGATTTCTTCGATCGAGCACTCGGTGGTGTCGATGAACGGAATTCCGTGGCGCTGAAAAATGCCGTCGGCTGCTCGCGTCTCGAACTGCACTTGCTGGGGCGAGGAGTAACGACTGTTGGGTCGACGCTCCTGTCGAATTTGCTGCAAGCGAGACGGCGCGATGCGTAATCCGAATAATTTGCCGCGATGAGCCTGTAACCCGGGCGGTAGACGATTCGACTCGAGATCATCGTCCGTCAGCGGGTAGTTCGCCGCGAAGACGCCGTATTGCATCGCCAGATAAAGACACGTCGGCGTCTTGCCGGATCGAGAAACACCAACGAGGATCACATCGGCTCGAGAATAATCCCGTTGCGAACCGTCGTCGTTAGCCAACGCATAGTTGGTCGCATCGATACGCGCGGCGTAATGGACCGCATCGGCGATACCGTGCGCGCGCCCGGAACGATGCGTCGAACGCGTACCGAGCTCCTGCTCCATCGGCCCCACGAAGGCTTCGAAAAAATCCAGAAACAAGGCATTGCTACCACGCAGCACTTCGCGCAAGTCATCCTGCACCAAGGTACTGAAAACAATAGGTCTTTGACCGCTCTCGGCACCCGCAGAATCGATACGCCGCACCGCCTCCTCTGCCTTGTCAAGGGTCGACACAAATGGCAAAGTCACGGCCCGAATTTCTAGGCCGTCGAACTGCGTCAACAAACTGTGACCCATGGTCTCAGCGGTGACTCCCGTTTGATCCGAAACAAAGAAGACGATCCTGCCCGCCACCTGTTTTTCTCCTCAATTCCCACTGCCCCCGTCGCGAGTGTTCCATCGACGTCGGCAGCCGACAAGGTGAATTTCCATGACTGAAGTCGTGATCCCCTTCGAACGCCTCGGCATGCACGATGTGGAGACCGTCGGTGGCAAGAACGCCTCCATCGGCGAAATGATCGGTTCACTGTCCCGCCTCGGCGTGAAAGTGCCCGGCGGCTTTGCGACGACGGCGGCGGCCTACCGTGCGACGCTCGCCCACGAGGGTCTCGATGAGCGCATCCGGAAGGCACTCGCCGACCTCGACGTCGACGATGTCGTCAAGCTTGCCGAGGTTGGCGCGCAAATCCGCAGCTGGATTCTCGCCGCGCCGCTGCCGCCGGCTCTCGAGCAAGCCGTTCGGGAGGGCTATCGTCTTTTTGGTGCCAACGCCGCTGTGGCGGTGCGCTCCTCGGCGACGGCAGAAGATCTGCCGGAAGCGTCATTCGCCGGCCAGCAGGAGACCTTCCTCAACGTGCAGGGCGAGGACGCGGTCCTCGAAGCGATGCGACACGTCTTCGCGTCACTCTTCAACGATCGGGCGATTGCCTATCGCGTTCATCAGGGATTCGACCACTCGCAAGTCGCTTTGTCGGCTGGCATCCAGCAAATGGTGCGCTCGGATCTCGGTGCGAGCGGCGTGATGTTCACTCTCGACACCGACTCAGGCTTTCGTGATGTCGTATTCGTGACCGCGTCCTACGGCCTCGGCGAAACGGTCGTCCAGGGCGCGGTGAATCCCGACGAATTCTATCTCTACAAACCCGCACTGCGCGCCGGACGACGCGCTGTACTTCGTCGTAACCTCGGTGCCAAAGCCATCAAGATGGTCTACGGCGAACCTGGATCCAAAGAGCGTGTGCGTACCGTCGATGTCGCGATGCCCGATCGACAGCGCTTTTGCTTGAATGAGCAAGATCTCGTCACCCTCTCCAAGCAGGCGCTCATCATCGAAGAGCACTACGGCAGGCCGATGGATATCGAGTGGGGCAAAGATGGCAGCACGGGTGAAATCTTCATCCTGCAAGCGCGCCCAGAGACCGTGCAGAGCCGAACGGGCCGTACGATCCAACGCTATACGCTGAGCAAACGCTCAAAAATTCTCGCCGAGGGTCGCAGTATCGGCCAGCGTATCGGCGCTGGGCCGGCCCGGGTGATCAGCGATGTCTCGCAGATGGCGCGTGTGCAGCCGGGCGATGTTCTGATTGCCGATATGACCGATCCCGACTGGGAACCGGTGATGAAGCGCGCTTCTGCGATCGTCACCAACCGCGGTGGGCGCACCTGCCACGCAGCGATCATCGCACGCGAACTCGGTATCCCCGCTGTCGTCGGTTGCGGTGACGCGACGACTGCCATCCGCGAAGGCACAGCCGTGACGGTCTCCTGCGCCGAGGGAGATACGGGCTTCGTTTATGAAGGCGCTCTCGATTTCGAACGTAAGCAAATCGAGCTCGACGGGCTGCCGCCCTCGCCCGTGAAGATCATGATGAACGTCGGCAATCCCGATCGAGCATTCGACTTCGCGAGCATCCCGCACCGAGGCGTCGGTCTCGCTCGACTCGAGTTCATCATCAACCGCATGATCGGCGTGCACCCGCGCGCCCTGCTGGAATTTGATCGTCTCGACGCTGCGTTGAAGAGCGAGATCCAGGCACAGATGGCCGGCTACACGGATCCTGTCGGTTTCTACGTCGACAAACTCTCCGAAGGCATCTCGCAAATCGCAGCAGCCTTCTCGCCAGAGCCCGTCATCGTGCGCTTGTCGGACTTCAAGTCGAACGAATACGCCAATCTCATCGGCGGACGTCTCTACGAGCCGCACGAAGAAAATCCGATGATCGGCTTCCGCGGTGCGGCACGCTACGTCGATGAATCGTTCCGGCCCTGCTTCGAGCTCGAGTGCCGCGCCTTGCGTCGCGTTCGCGAGGAGATGGGGCTCACGAACGTCTGGATCATGGTGCCGTTCGTACGTACGGTCGCTGAAGCAGCGAAAGTCACGGAGCTGCTTGCAGCCAATGGCCTGAAACGTGGCGAGAACGGTCTCAAGGTCATCATGATGTGCGAGCTACCCTCCAACGCCGTGCTCGCTGAGCGCTTCCTCGAATACTTTGACGGCATGTCGATCGGTTCGAATGACATGACGCAGTTGACGCTCGGTGTCGATCGCGACTCCGGCATCGTCGCCAATCACTTCGACGAGCGGGATGAGGCCGTGAAGGCGATGCTGTCGATGGCGATCACCGCCTGCCGCAACGCCGGCAAATACGTTGGTATCTGCGGACAGGGGCCATCAGATCATCCGGATCTCGCCCGCTGGCTCGTGGCTCAAGGTATCGAGAGCATCTCGCTAAACCCGGACACCGTCGTGGAGACCTGGTTGATGCTCGCGCAGGACTCAGCTCGGGCGGGCTGAACGCTCACCGGAGAGGAACGGACAGACGGACAGGTCGACATTGCCACCCGAGACGATCACGCCGATCGTCTCGTTGGGTCTGCCCAGTCGCCCATCGAGAATCGCCGCCAGCACCACGGCCGACGACGGTTCGATCAAGAGACGAAAGTCCTCCAGTGCGATGCGCATGGCTTGTACGATCGCCCCCTCCTCGACGGTGAGAACGTCATCCACGTGACGTTTGAAGATCTCGAAAGGCAGCACACCGAGAGAACCACGCAAACCATCCGCCATCGTCGGCGGCGATCCGCTCATACCCACGCGAATGCCCGTGTGAAAGGATCGCGCAGCATCGTCGGCTTCTTTGGGCTCCACGCCGATCACACGACAGCTCGGAACCAAGCCACGCGTAGCCAGAGCCGTTCCCGACAACAAACCACCACCACCCACCGGCGTCGAAATCACGTCGATCGAGGGATGTGTGCTCAATAGTTCGAGTGCAGCCGTACCCTGACCCGCGATCACCCGTGCGTCGTCGAAGGGATGCACGACAGCGGCACCGGTCTGCGCCACGATCTCCGCGAGGGCTGCCTCGCGAGGCGCGAGACCCGGTTCGCAATGACGCAAGGTCGCTCCTTCGGCGGTGATGTTGGCGAGCTTGACGGGCGATGCGTCGTTCGGCGTAACGACGAAGCAGCGCCAACCGAGCTCACGCGCTGCACGCGCGAGAGCGGCACCATGATTGCCCGAGGAATGCGTCGCCACGATGCGAGAACTGGACGCATCCGCCACTGCGGCCGCCTCGAGTTGTAATAGCGTATTGAGCGCGCCGCGGAACTTGAATGCGCCGATATGCTGAAGATTCTCGCATTTGAGCAGCACCTTGCGCCCGACTCGCGCGTCGAATCGTTCGGAGGACATCACCGGGGTATGGATCACCCGTCCTTCCAAGCGCCCTGCCGCAGCGACCACATCGGCAAACACCGGCAACATCAACAAGCTCCTCTCATTCCCGGGACGAACAGGTGCTCACGATAATAGGCGAGCTCGCGCACCGACTCGCGAATGTCATCGAGCGCCAGGTGCGTGCCCTCTTTGCTAAACGCAGCAGCAACGTCCGGAGCCCATCGTTTGGCCAATTCCTTGAGCGTGCTCACATCGAGATTGCGGTAATGAAAGAACGCCTCTAGCTGTGGCATCAGTCGCGCCATGAAACGCCGATCCTGGCAGATGCTGTTGCCACACATCGGCGACGCACCCGCCTCGACGTGCTGCGCCAAAAACTCGAGCGTGCCGCGTTCGGCCTCAGCGGTGCTCGTACGACTGGCTCGCACGCGAGCGAGCAAACCCGACGATCCGTGTTGCCGCTGGTTCCACTCATCCATTTTCGCCAGCGTCGCTTCGTCTTGATGAATGGCGTAGACCGGCCCCTCGGCGATCAATCGCAGGGAGGAGTCGGTGACGAGCGTAGCGATCTCGATGATCGAGTCGGATTCCGGCTTCAAACCGGTCATCTCGAGATCGATCCAGATGAGGGCATCGCGACTGGGCATGAGTGAGACCTCGCAGCACGGAGCGCTGTTTTGATTGTGGTTCAGTCTAGCAGAGGCTACATTCCCGGCCTTGCCGCGGACGGCCAGAAGAGCGCTCTGTTTGGAATTCGAAGCACAAGTCATCGCTGCCTATGGTCGACATCTGCTCGTGCGAGACGCCGATGGGGTCAGCCACGAGGCACGCCCTTTCGGTCGCCGTGTGCAAGCGGTATGCGGCGACCGAGTGCTGTGCGAGCGCGACGCCCATCACGGTGAAATCCATGTGAAGAGCGTCCTGCCGCGACGCAGCACGCTGGCCCGCGCAACCTTACGCGGCACCGCCGAAGCGATCGTGGCCAATCTCGATCTGCTCGTGACGGTCTTCGCACCCCTGCCAAAGCCCGATCCTTTCATCATCGACCGATACCTCTGCGCAGCAAGCTCAGCCGGTATGTCCGCTTTAGTGCTGCTCAACAAGGCAGATCTCATCGATGCCACCGACCCCACCGTCGCCGAATGGCAGACCTGGCTCGCCGCCTATCGTGCGGCAGGCTACGAGACACTCGTCGTGAGCAGTCAATCGCGTCAACACCTCGAGGCACTGCGCGCACTACTGGCCCATCGCACCAGCGCGTTCGTCGGGCAATCCGGTGTCGGCAAGTCTTCACTGATTGCCGCGCTCGCGCCTGAAACCAATATCGCAACGGGCGCACTCGACAAAACAGAAGAAGGTCGGCACACCACGACGGCCTCTCGCCTGTTCGACTTGCCCGAGGGTGGCGCACTCATCGACTCACCCGGCGTGCGCGACTACGCCCCGGCGATCGATGGTCTCGAGCCGCATAGCCTGGGCTTTCCGGAAGTGGATCAACTCGCGACCGGATGCAAGTTCCTGGACTGTCGTCACTTACGCGAACCCGGCTGTGCCGTGCGACTCGCGGCAGAGGAGCAGCGACTCGATGCGCGACGTTACGAGAGTTATCGACGACTGCGCCGCATTCGCGACGAGTTGATCGAGGCACAAGGACCCGGCAAGCGCAGCTAAATCGGTGCAGCGGCGGCTGCAGTGAACACTAGAGTAACGACTGTCGCCCTGCCAACGCGTGCGCGAGCGTGCCACCGTCGATGTATTCAAGCTCGCCGCCGATCGGCACGCCATGCGCGATTCGTGTGGCTTTCAAGCCCCTCTGTCGCACGAGCTCCGAGAGAAAATGCGCAGTCGCCTCGCCCTCAACCGTTGGGTTGGTCGCGAGGATGACCTCTGCGACCTCGCCCTCTTCCAGACTCGTCTCGAACTCCCGGATACCGAGCTGCTCGGGTCCGATACCATCGAGTGGCGACAAATGTCCCATCAAGACGAAATAGCGTCCGCGATAGCCACCGGACTGCTCGATGGCAACGACGTCTGCCGGTGATTCGACAACACACATCAAACTGGCATCGCGCTGTGGCGTGCTGCAGATGAAGCAGAGCTCCGACTCGGTCAGCATGCGACAGCGCTGACATCGACCCACCTTCTCAAGCGCGGCCTCGAGCGATGCCGTCAACGCCCGCGCGCCATCGCGCCCATCCTGCAGCAGATGAAATGCCATTCGTTGCGCGCTCTTCGGGCCCACACCGGGCAGGACCCGCAAAGCATCAATCAAGCGCGCGAGCGCCGGCGTGTGTTTCATCGAAATCTTAGAACGGCAGCTTCATGCCAGGCGGCAAGCGCAACCCCGACATCAGCGAAGACATGCGCTGCTGCGACTCGCTCTCGACACGCCGAACGGCATCGTTGATGGCAGCAGCCACCAGATCTTCGAGCATCTCACGATCTTCGCCGATGACCGCAGGCTCGATCTGCACACGCTTCACTTCATGCTTGCCCGTCATGGTGACTTTCACCATGCCTGCACCCGATTCACCCGTGACCTCGAGTTGCGCGATCTCTTCCTGCGCTTTCTGCATGTTGCGCTGCAGCGCCTCAGCCTGCTTCATCATATTGCCGAAATTCGCCATCTCGTCGTCCTCAGTTGGGTTTCACCGAATCCGTTTTGATCGTCGCTCCGAAACGCTCTTTGAAGCCCCGCACAGTCGGGTCTTCATCGATTGATCGACGCGCTGATGACAAAGTCGCCTCGACTTCGCGCTGCTCGGCGCGCGCCGGCGTTTCCACCGTCGACTGCGCAAGCTCGACCTCGACTTTCACGTTCTCGCCGAGATGCTTCGCGAGCGCCTGCGACAGCTTGTCGACCAGCGCTGACGTCTTGAGCAAGCTCTGCGCAGGATCGAGCGCGAGACGGACCACGCCGCCTTCTCTGCCGATCAAAGCGCAATGCGCTGCAAGCTGTCGAGCTGCCCCGCCGAGCTCGAGTGCAGCCAAGGTCTCTGGCCACGAACCTAATTCGCCACGCGCCGCCGGAGCCGCGGCCGTAACACCACCCGAAGTGGCAGAACGAGCGGCAGATCGTGTTGAGGTTGAGCCGACACCAGCACTGACACCCGCAGCACCACCCGTAGGCGTTACGCCACGCCCACCCTCGCCCGACACCGGACGGAACGCGAGGATGCGCAGCAAGGTCATCTCGAAGCCGCTGCGCGGATCGGGTGCCCAAGCTAAATCACGCCGTCCCAGGATCACGGTCTGGTAATGCAGTTGCACGTCTTCCGGTGCAATGGCCGCCGCCAGCTCCGCTAGCAAAGTTTCGGGATGCAGTTCGTCACCCTCGTAGGCTGGCAACGCCTGCTTCATCGCCACCTGCACGAGCAGACTCGCGATTTCATCGAGCATGTCGGCGTAATCCGGCGCCCACTCCTCGAGTGAGCGAGCAAAGGCGAGAACGGCCTGCGCATCGCCGCTGGCGATCAGCTTCAACAGCTGCTCCACTTGCTTGCGATCGACGGTGGCCAGCATGGCGCGAGCGGCCTCTTCGGTAGCGCGACCACCACCGAAAGCGAGCAACTGGTCGAGCAGCGACAATCCATCTCGCATGCTGCCATCGGCCGCCTCGGCAAGCAGCCGAATACCGGGCGCCTCGTAACCGAGATTCTCGGCGTCGAGGATGAACTTCATACGCTGCGCGATCAAAGAAACCGGCAAGCGTTTTAGATTGAACTGCAGGCAGCGTGACAATACGGTCACCGGCAGCTTCTGCGGATCTGTGGTCGCGAGCAGAAATTTGACGTGCGGCGGTGGCTCCTCGAGCGTCTTCAACAGGGCGTTGAAGGAGTTGTTCGAGAGCATGTGCACTTCGTCGATGAGATAGACCTTGTACCGCCCTCGTGTCGGCGCGTACTGCACGTTCTCAAGGAGTTCGCGCGTATCTTCGACCTTGGTACGCGAAGCGGCGTCGACTTCGATCAGATCGACGAAGCGTCCTTCGTCGATCTCTCGACAGGTTGCACAGGTGCCGCAGGGGGTCGGCGTCATCCCGGTGTCGCAGTTGAGGCACTTGGCGAGAATGCGGGCGATCGTCGTCTTGCCGACGCCACGCGTTCCGGTGAACAGAAACGCATGGTGAACTCGCTGCGTCGCGAGCGCATTCGACAGCGCCTGCAGAACGTGCTCCTGCCCGGTCAACTCATCGAAGCGTTTCGGTCGCCACTTGCGGGCAAGCGCGGTGTAACTCATGGACTGGACCGTTCAGACAAACCGAGGGAGGCGGCCCGCACCAGCTGGACTCCGGCACCCGACATCACCGCGACCGTTGCTCCCTTCCGGGCCTGGCGGGGTTGACGGTTGGTCGTCGCGGAGGAACCGATGCGGGACGCCATGGAACTGGCGGAGAGGGTGGGATTCGAACCCACGAACACCTTGCGATGTTACTTGACTTCCAATCAAGCGCCTTCGACCACTCGGCCACCTCTCCCAAACGGGCGCGATGATACCAAGGCCTAGGGCTGACGGGGTGGCGCGGGTGTGAATTTCGGCGGCGTGTCGAGGCAGGGAGAGTCTGCAGGTCGTGGCGCCTCTGGCGCCTCGAGGGCCGGAATCTTGAGCGCCGCACGGGTATCGGGCATGTCCTTGCCCGCCGGAACTCGCAGCGGCGCATTGTCGACCACACCGGCGAAATCCTCCGGCTTGGCGCAGCTCGTCTGGAACGGGTTGATAGCCGCACAACCCTGCAAAGCCAGAAGCGCCAGCAGAACCACAAGAGGTCGGATATCGGTCATAGCAATCCCGTTCATGCCGGCATTGTAGGCGCTAGCGGTAGTCCAGCGCGAGCGATCGCCGCTTCCACTCTCGAGCGCATCGACGGCGAGAGCGGCATCAAGGGCAGACGAATTCCGGAGTCGATCAAGCCCATGCGCTCGAGCGCCCACTTCACAGGGATCGGATTCGGCTCGCAAAAGAGCTCCGCATGCAGCCCCGCGAGCGTCGCATCGATCGCACGTGCACCAGCAGCATCGCCGGCACGAGCGAGCGCGATCATTTGAGCCATCGCCCGCGGCGCGACGTTAGCGGTGACCGACACCACACCGTGTGCACCGGCGAGAATGGCCGAACACGCCGTGGCATCGTCGCCCGAGAGAATCGTGAGCGTGGGTGCAAGCTTGCGGAGGCTCTCGATGCGAGCGATATCGGCGACAGCCTCCTTGATCGCGACGATGCGCGGCACCTGCGCGAGCCGAGCGACCGTCTCGGGTTGCATGTCGACACCGGTGCGACCCGGAACGTTGTAAAGCATTACCGGAACGGTCGATGCCTCGGCGACGGCGAGGTAGTGACGGTACAAGCCCTCTTGGGTCGGCTTGACGTACGCCGGCGTCACGACCAGCAAGCCGTCGACGCTGAGCTCGGACAACCAGCGTGCCCGCTCCACCGTGATCGCCGTACTGCTGACACCGGCACCCGCGAGGATTCGAACTCGCCCGCGGACAAAGCGCTGAGCCGCCAGCACGAGTTCGCGCAACTCGTTATCGGTGATCGTCGCCGACTCGCCCGTCGTGCCACCCACGATGATGGCGTCGGTCTCGTGCGTCTGGTGGTAATCGAGCAAGCGCTCCCATGCGGCGAAATCGATCGAGCCATCGGCACGCATCGGCGTGACGATCGCAACGGAACTGCCTGCAAACAAGCCGGCGGACATGAGCGTACCGAGGAAGTGATGGGAGCCGACGATGTTACGAGCCCCGTGCCAAACGGTGCAACCGGGTCGCGGTCACGTCTACGAATCGCTACACTTCATTCCGACATGAAGCAACACATCGCCATCTCGGCCATCGGGCCGGATCGAACCGGTCTCGTCCACGATCTCACCAAAGTCATCAGCGATTGCGGCGGCAATATCAGCGAGAGCCGAATGGCCAGCCTCGGCAGCGAGTTTGCGATGGTGGCGCTCGTCGGCGGCAATTGGCATTCGCTCGCAAAGCTCGAGTCGGAACTCGCCCGCTTTGCCACCGAATCGGGGATCACGCTGCATCTGCAGCGCACCGAGCCCAAAGCGGCTCGAACCGAGTACCTACCCTACTCTATCGACGCCGTCTGCCTCGACCAGACCGGTATCGTCTCGGCACTCTCCGGATTCTGTGCGCAACGCGGCATCGATATCGCCGAGGTCGCCACGCGCACCTATCCGGCCGCCCACACCGGCGCGCTGATGTTCTCGGTTCAGATGATCGTCAACGTACCGAGCAAATTGCACCTGGCGCACCTGCGCGAGGAGTTCATGGAGTTTTGCGACTCCCGTAATCTGGATGCCATCCTCGAACCCGTAAAATCCTGATCGAAGCCACACCCTGGAGTGCTCATGACCAAGACTGCCAACGGCAAAGTCGTCATCGGTAAGAAAGTTCCGGATTTCAAAGCCGTCACCACCGATGGCAACGAGTGGCGATTGAAAGAGGCAGCAGGGTCCAACGTGGTGCTGTTCTTCTACCCGAAGGACATGACGCCAGGTTGCACGATCGAAGCACAGGAGTTCCGCGACCTGCAGGCGCAGTTCCGACGCGCCAACACGCAAGTCGTCGGCGTCTCGCGCGATAGCTGCACGTCGCACCAGAAATTTCGCACCAAGGAAAAGCTGAACTACGAACTGCTTTCCGACCAAGACGAGTCGTTGTGCAAACTCTTCGACGTTATCCGTGAAAAGAACATGTACGGCAAGAAGGTCTTCGGCATCGAGCGCAGCACGTTTCTGATCGACTCCGAAGGAAAACTCGCCGCCGAGTGGCGCAAGGTGAAAGCCGAAGGCCACGCCCAAGTGGTGCTCGCCGCGGCGAAAGCGCTTTGACGCGCGCGGTGACGAAGCGCCGGCGCAGCACTCGGGAGCGCCGACTCTTCGTACTCGACACCAACGTGCTGATGCACGACCCGGCAGCGATCTTCCGCTTCGAAGAGCACGACATCTACCTGCCGATGGTGGTGCTAGAAGAACTCGACGCCCACAAAAAAGGCATGTCGGAGGCCTCGCGTAACGTCCGTCAGGTCAGCCGCTTCCTCGACGATCTCATGCGCGATGCAACTCGCGAACAGATCGAAAGCGGTCTGCCCCTGCCGAATCACATGTCGGGCAACCACGGCAAGAAGCCGAGCAGCGGCAGACTGTTCTTCCAGACCCAGCAGCTCAGCATTCAGCTGCCCGAGAACCTACCGGGTCAAGGGAACGACAACGCGATCCTCGCGCAAACGTTGGCGCTGCAAGCGCTGCATTCGGATGCGCGCGTCGTGCTGGTCTCCAAAGACATCAATCTACGCATCAAAGCGGCGGTCGTCGGTGTGCATGCCGAAGACTACTTCAGCGATCGTGCGATCGAAGATGCCGATGTGCTCTCACCGGGACACGAGGCCCTGCCCGCCGATTTCTGGGAACGACATGGCAAGAACATGCGGTCTTGGAAAGAAGGCACGCGCACCTTCTACGAGATCTCGGGGCCTGCCGTCGGCAAGTGGATACCGAACCAATTCGTCTACGAGGAGCGTGAGGGCGGCATCGAAGCCATCGTCCGTAAGCTGCAAGGCAACACCGCGACGCTCGAGATCGTGCGAGATTTTCGCGGTGACAAGCACGGCGTTTGGGGTATCTGCGCACGCAATCGCGAACAAAATTTTGCCCTCAACCTGCTGATGGATCCCGAGGTCGATTTCGTCTCGATCTTAGGCCCTGCAGGCACCGGCAAGACGTTGCTCACCTTGGCGGCCGGACTCGTACAAACGCTAGAGCACAATCGATACGCCGAAATCATCATGACGCGCGTGACGATTCCGCTGGGCGAGGACATCGGCTTCTTGCCAGGGACCGAAGAAGAGAAGATGGAACCTTGGATGGGCGCCTTGATGGATAACCTCGAGGTGCTGACCCAGAGCTCCGATGGCGGCAGCTGGGGCCGAGCGGCGACCAACGATTTGCTCCGTAATCGCATCAAGATTCGCTCGCTCAACTTCATGCGCGGCCGAACCTTCCTCAACCGTTACGTCATCCTCGATGAAGCGCAGAACCTCACACCAAAGCAGATGAAGGCGTTGGTGACGCGCGCGGGTCCCGGCACCAAGATCGTTTGCCTCGGCAATATCGCGCAGATCGACACCCCCTACCTCACCGAAACCACCTCGGGTCTAACCTTCGTGGTAAGCCGTTTCCAAGGCTGGGGTCACTCCGGGAATGTGACGCTGGTGCGCGGCGAGCGCTCACGACTGGCCGACTACGCATCCGAGACACTCTGACCACGGACGATCTCGCCGTTGAACTTGAGTCGCTCGGCGTGGTCTAGTTCGAACATGCAGACTCGCTCCTCGGTTTCGGATCGGCTCAGGGCAAGCCTGCGGCCGTGGATAATTTTGGCACTGGCGGCCTTGGCGGCTTTGACCAGTGGCCGTGCACCCGCGCAGGGTAATGCGATCGACCTGCCCAACATCGGCTCTGCGGCCAACTCGGCGCTCACGCTCGGCGATGAATACCGTATCGGCTTGATGGTCGTCCGTGGGCTGCGCGAACAAGGACTCATCCTCGAAGACCCGGAAGTCACCGATTACATCCAGAACGTCGGCAGTCGCATCGCATCGCAGGCCACGGATACCGAGCAACGCTTCCACTTTTTCGTGATTCGCGAAGGTGACATCAATGCCTTTGCACTGCCTGGCGGTTTCATCGGGGTCAACTACGGCCTGATCACCGCAACTGCCAACGAGGCGCAACTCGCAAGCGTGCTCGCGCACGAAATTGCTCACGTTACGCAACGTCATATCGCACGGTCGATACAGGCTCGCGGTCGCCAAGGCATGGCCTCCGCGGCGGCACTACTAGCAGCCGTGCTGGTCGGCATGGCGACAGGCTCTAGTGACGCCATTCAGGCTGGCATCGCCATCTCACAGGGCACTGCCGCCCAGCAACAGATCAACTTCACGCGTGCTAACGAATACGAAGCCGACCGTATCGGCATCAGCTTTCTCGTGGCGGCAGGCTACGACCCGAATGCGATGCCCGATTTCTTTGAGACGCTTGGACGTCGCGCGGGTCTCGCGGGAGCGCAGGTACCGGAATTCTTGCGTACGCACCCGGTCACCACCAATCGCATCGCCGAATCACGCGATCGCGCGGCGCAACTCGCTCCGAAGATCACACCGGAGAGCCCGTCGTATGCGTTTATCCGCGAGCGCGTGCGAGTGCTCGGCGCTCCCGGCGACAGTGATTTGCGTGCTTACTACGCCGCGTTGACCGATCGCGCGCCACTCAATCCAGCGCAACGCTATGGTCTGGCCTTGGCGCAGTTGCGAGCGGGCGAACGCGAGCAGGCCGCCAGCGCCTTGATCGAGTTGTCGGCCGCGCAGCCCGAGAGCCCGCTGCTCCAAGCCGCACTCGGACAAGCTTTGTTTGCCGCCGGTCAACTCGACCTCGCGCGTAGCAGCCTCGAGAAAGCACTGCAGGTCGCACCACGCAACATCCCCCTGACGGTTCGATATGCCGAAGTGCTGATGCAGAGCGGCCAATCGAAAGAGGCGCATCGGGTATTGCTCGATCTCTTCAACAATGTACCACCCACTCCGGAACAAATTCGGCTCACTGCCGTGGCGGCCAGTGGCGCAGGCGACACGGCCGATGCGCATCACTACATGGCCGAGTATCACATCGCTAACGGCGATCTCCCGCTGGCGATCAAACAATTGGAGTTGGCCATTGCACACCCGGATATCAGCGCAGTGCAGCGCGCTCGATTCGAGGCGCGCAGCAAAGAAGTGCGAGATGCGCTGATCGAGAGCGGCAAGCGCGGCAATCGATCGACCCGAGTCAGCTCCGGAAACTGATAAAATAACGACATGAATCTCCGCGCCCTAGGTTGGCAAGCACCGCTGCTTGCCCTGCTGTCGTTGTCGATCTCTGGCTGTACCACCACCGCCGCGCGTTCCAGTGACGCGCATGATCCGCTCGAACCGATCAACCGAGTAGCTCACCAATTCAACGAGGATCTCGACCGGGCACTGTTGCGTCCGGTCGCGCGTGGCTACCACCGTATCGTCCCGGAGCCGGTGCAGATCGGCGTCTCGAACGTGTTTTTCAACGCGAAGTATCCGGTGACGATGGTCAACAACGCCCTACAGGGCAAATTCGTACCGGCGCTATCCGACCTCGGCCGCATCACGCTCAACACCACGCTTGGCTTGGGTGGATTGTTCGACCCGGCAAGCTCGGCTGGACTAGAGCGCTATGACGAAGACTTCGGTCAAACGTTGGGCGCTTGGGGAGTGCCGAACGGAATCTATGTGGTGGTGCCGTTTCTTGGGCCCTACACCTTGCGGGACGGTATCGGCAGCATCGTCGATGATTTCGGCGAGCCGCGCTCGTATCTTGAGGACGACAGCACGCGTTATGGCCTCTGGGCAGGCGACAAATTCGATCGCCGCGTTCGACTCCTCGACGCTGATGCCGTGCTCGATCGCACGGGCGATAGCTACGCTTTCATTCGCAGCGCCTATTTGCAGCGCCGCGCATTCCTAGTCAGCGACGGCATTACAGCCGGCGATGACCTAGAAGCTGAACTCGAAAAAGAGCTGGAAGAAGACCCGCCGCAAGACCCCTGACGGGTCGATAAAGTCAGACGGGCAGCAACGCCTCGACGCCGCTGAGGCGCGCTAGGCGTAGAACGCCTGCAGGCAGAGCTGCGTAGCGCAACTCGACACCCTGCTCTCGCGCGAGCGCCACGGTGTCGAGAAGCACCGCTAGCCCGGCGCTATCGATGCGCTCGAGAGCGCTGCAATCGATGCTGACCCGGCCACCCGCGCTGAGACAGCGCTTCAGCTGCGCATGCGCATCGGCCGCAGTGACAAACCCAAGCTCACCGCTCGCTCGGCAGAGCCCCGTTTCCGAGTCGACGGCGAGCCGAAAATCACTCATCCCTTGCGACCCACGCCTCGGTTCTGCGCCTGCAAGCGCTGGATCACGGCATCGAGACCTTTTTGATCGATTTCTGCACCGAAGTCTTCGCGGAAACTCTTCACGTAACTGATGCCTTCGATGACCACATCCCAGACCTTCCAGCCCGCCTCGCTCTTGCGCAGCGAGTAGTTCACGGGGACACGAGTCCCGTTGCTGCGACGGACTTCCGTGCGAACACTGGCGGATACGGCATCAGCCGGCACCGGCGTCGGCAGCACCTTGATTCGATCACCCGTGAACTCGAGCAAGGCATCGCCATAGTTGCTCATCAAGGAACCATAGAAGGCATCGATGAATTGCTGGCGCTGCTCAGGGGTCGCAGTTCGCCAGTGTTTGCCGAGCACGAGACGCGCGGCATGGTTGACGTCAAAATGCGGCAACAAGATTCGATCGACCAACTCGCCCAACTTCGCGGGATCCTTGCGAAGCTCCGCTCGTCGCGACTCAAGCTCACTGATCATGGCGTTTGCCGCCGTCTCGATCAGGGCGTTGGGCTCGCTTGCATTCACGACGCTCGCATTCACGGTACTGGCCTTGGTCTGCGCGAGAGCCGTCACTTGACCGAGCATCGTGACGAGTACGAGGAGAATCAGCGGAATCGGGGATCGGATCATGGGGGTTTCCTTACTCGGCCTTGGCCGTATCAGTGCCGGCATCCTTGCTAGCGAAATTGGCGAAGAACTTGTTCACCAAAGACTCGAGCACGATCGCCGATTGCGTGAACTCGATTTGACTGCCTTCCTTGAGGAAAGTTTCGGAGCCGCCCGGACCAATGCCCACGTACTTGCCGCCGAGCAACCCCTGCGTCTGGATGCTGGCATCACTGTCATCCGGAACACGATCGAACGACGATTCGATCTGGAGCGAGACCACGGCGCGGTAGTCGCTCGGATCGAAGCTGATGGCCTCGACGCGGCCGATACGGACACCGGCCATACTGACTGGCGATCCCACTTTCAAATCGCCGACGTTGTCGAATTTGGCCGTCACGCGATAGCCCGCCTGCTCACCGAGCGAAAGTCCACTACCGGGCAATTGCGTCGTCAGAAAGAACAGCGCAGCAAAGCCAAGTAGAACGAACAGGCCAGTGCCGATTTCAAGCGAACGTTGCGGTTTCATTCTGAATTACCTTCCGAGAAAAGCGGCTGTCAGCATGTAGTCGATCAATAGTACGAGCACCGACGACACCACCACAGTACGAGTCGTCGCGAGGCCGACACCTTGAGCCGTTGGGGGCGCGTGATATCCCTCGTAAACGGCGATCAGGCTGCAAGCAAAGCCGAAGCAGATACTTTTGACGATACCTTCGTTGACATCGTCGAGCTCGACGGCCGCCTGCATTTGCGACCAAAAAGCACCTGGGTCGACTGCCATCAATTGCACGCCGATCAGCTGCGCACCGAACAGACCCACGATATCGAAAATCGCCACGAGCAGCGGCATGGCGATCACGCCACCCAAAAAGCGCGGCGCGATGACGTGGCGCAGCGGATCGACCGCCATCATCTCCATGGCCGTCAATTGATCCGTCGCCCGCATCAGTCCGATTTCCGAGGTCAAAGCCGTGCCGGCACGACCTGCAAATAGCAGCGCCGTCACGACCGGACCCAATTCCTTGAGCAAGCCGAGCGCAGCGGCTACACCGAGCGCATCCTCGGAGCCGAAGCGCTGAAGCAGATCGAATCCCTGCAGACCGAGCACCATGCCGACGAAAAGACCGCAGAGCATGATGATGATCAGTGATCGCGCCCCGGCGTTGTAGATCTGGTGAATGACCGCACGCGGCTTGGCGAGCGCCGGCAAGCACTGCCCCAACACCCGCAACAGAAAAAGCGCCACCGCGCCGATACGACCCAAGCTGGTGCCGATCACGATCGACCCCCACCCTGCTCCGACTTGCCGAGAATATCCGCGGCCAAATCGCCAGCCGGAAAATGGAACGGCACCGGACCATCGGCCGCGCCGCTCATGAACTGGCGGACAACGGGCTCCTGGCTGCGAGCGAGTTCGTCTGGCGTTCCCGAAGCGACGACCCGCCCCTCTGACAAGAGATAGCTACGATGCGCAATCGTGGCGAGCTCTTCGACGTCGTGAGAGACCACGATGCTCGTGACACCGAGCGTCTCGTTGAGTTCGCGAATCAAACGGACGATCACACCCATGGAGATCGGATCGAGCCCGACGAACGGTTCGTCGTAGATCAGCAACTCGGGATCCATCACGATGGCTCGCGCCAAGGCGACACGTCGGGCCATGCCACCGGAGAGCTGCGAAGGCATGAGGTCAGCAGCGCCGCGTAGGCCAACTGCCTCGAGCTTGGTCAGCACAAGTCGACGAAGTACCGACTCGGGCAGTCGCGCATGCGCGCGCACCGGAAACGCCACGTTTTCGAAGACGGTGAGGTCGGTCAACAACGCGCCGTTCTGGAACAGCATGCCCGTCCGACGACGCAGCGCGTAGAGCCCTGCCTTGTCTGTATCGCCGACCGACTGACCGAAGAGTTCGATCCGACCGCGATCGGCCGCGACCTGGCCGGTCAGCAGACGCAACAGCGTCGTTTTCCCGGTACCACTCGGACCCATCACCGCCGTGATCTGGCCCTGCGGCACGTCGATATCCACGCCCGCAAAGATCGGCCTGGCGCCGACGGCGTAATGCAGATCTCGGATTCGGACGGGAGGAGCGCTCATGAGGGCGCGGGATATTACCAAACGGAGCACGAAATAACGGTCGACAGATGCAGTCTCCGGCAAATCGGACTAAAATGGTGCGGTTTTATGATCCGCATCAGCAAAATGACCGACTACGCGACGGTGCTTCTGGCCGAGCTCGCCCGCGCGCCGCAAACGCAGCAAAGCGCAGCGACGCTCGCTGAGCGTACGCAGATCGCCGTGCCGACCGTCAGCAAGGCGCTCAAAGCCTTGCAACGCGCCGGTCTCGTGCGCTCGACCCGGGGCTTGCATGGCGGCTACACACTCGCCCGCCCCGCCGCCGAGATCTCGGCGGCTGCGATTCTCGATGCGCTCGAGGGTCCGGTCGCCGTCACCGACTGTGCCGCCGGCGCCGGTCAGTGCGAACTGGAGACCACCTGTGGCGTCGGTCGCGCGTGGCAACGAGTGAATTTGACGGTTCGTCGCTCGCTGTATCAAGTGAGTCTCGAACAACTGGCCGGTCTGGATAAAGGCCCATACACATGAGCGAAAACGCCCAACTCAATGAAATCGTCGGTCGTGGCTATCAGCATGGCTTCGTCACCGACATCGAATCCGAAAGTTTGCCGCCCGGCCTCGATGAGGACGTCGTACGGAAAATCTCGGCGATCAAGCGCGAGCCGGCCTTCCTGACCGAATGGCGCCTGCGCGCATATCGACACTGGCTCACCATGCGCGAACCGGAATGGGCTCACGTACGCGTGCAGCCCATCAACTATCAGGACCTCTCCTACTACTCCGCACCGAAGGCCAAGACCGACGGACCCAAGAGTCTCGATGAGGTCGACCCGAAGTTGCTCGCGACCTACGAAAAACTTGGTGTACCGCTGCACGAGAGAGCGCGTCTAGCCGGTGTGGCGGTCGATGCGGTATTCGACAGCGTGTCGGTCGCCACGACCTTCAAAGATCGGCTCGAAAAAGCCGGCGTCGTGTTCTGTTCGTTCTCCGAGGCGGTACAGAAACACCCGGAGTTGATCGAGCGTTATCTCGGCAGCGTTGTGCCGCATACGGACAACTACTATGCATGCCTGAACTCGGCCGTGTTCTCCGATGGCTCGTTTGTCTACATCCCGAAGGGTGTCCGTTGCCCGATGGAGTTGTCGACCTACTTTCGCATCAACGCAGCCAAGACTGGGCAATTCGAGCGTACGCTGATCATCGCCGACGAAGGCAGCCACGTCAGCTACCTCGAAGGCTGCACAGCACCGATGCGCGATGAAAATCAGTTGCATGCGGCGGTGGTCGAACTCGTCGCTCTCGATCACGCCGAGATCAAATACTCGACCGTCCAGAACTGGTACCCGGGCGATGAGAACGGCGTCGGTGGCATCTACAACTTCGTCACCAAACGTGGCGAGTGTCGTGGTCGTAATTCGAAGATTTCGTGGACTCAGGTCGAGACCGGATCTGCCATTACTTGGAAGTATCCGAGCTGCGTGTTGCGCGGCGAGAACTCGGTCGGCGAGTTCTACTCCGTCGCGCTCGCCAACCATCATCAGCAGGCCGATACCGGCACGAAGATGATCCACATCGGCGCGAACACGCGCAGCACCATCGTCTCGAAAGGCATTTCGGCAGGACACGGCCAGAATACCTACCGTGGCCTCGTCAAGATTCTCCCGACGGCCAGCGGCGCCCGTAACTTCACGCAATGCGACTCGTTGTTAATGGGCGGAGATTGCGGCGCGCACACGTTCCCGTATGTCGAAGTGAAAAATCCGACTGCGACCGTCGAGCACGAAGCGTCGACCTCGCGCATCAGTGAAGATCAACTCTTCTACTGTCTGCAGCGTGGTATCGCCGAAGAGGATGCCGTCAACATGATCGTCAATGGTTTTTGCAAAAGCGTGTTCAAGGAATTGCCGATGGAGTTTGCCGTGGAAGCACAGAACCTGCTCGCGGTCAGTCTCGAAGGCTCGGTCGGCTGAACGGAGATCATCATGCTCGAAATCAATTCATTGCAGACTCGTATCGGTGACAAGGAGATCCTGCGTGGTCTGAACCTCACCGTGAAGGCAGGCGAAGTTCACGCCATCATGGGCCCAAACGGGGCCGGCAAGAGCTCGCTCGCCTACACCCTCGCCGGACGCCCGGGTTACGAGGTCACTGGCGGTACCGTTCGCTTCGAGGGTGCCGATCTACTCGCGCTCGCGCCGGAAGAGCGCGCGCAGGCGGGGCTGTTTCTGGGCTTTCAGTACCCGGTCGAGATTCCGGGCGTCAACAACGTCTATTTGCTGAAAGCCGCACTCAACGCTGCACGTAAGCATCGCGGTCTGCCGGAGGTCGACGCCTTCGAGTTCCTGACGCTCGTTCGCGAGAAAATGCGCTTGATGCAGATGGACGAGTCGTTTCTATCGCGCGGTGTCAACGAAGGGTTCTCCGGCGGCGAGAAGAAACGCAACGAGATCCTGCAGATGTTGGTGCTCGAGCCCAAGCTCGCCTTGCTCGATGAGACCGACTCGGGACTCGACATCGATGCGCTCAAGGTCGTCGCCAACGGCGTGAACTCCTTGCGCTCACCCGATCGTGCCGTCGTTCTCGTGACCCACTATCAGCGATTACTCGACTACATCAAACCCGATGTGGTGCACGTACTCGCGCGCGGACGCATCATCAAGACGGGCGGTCCAGAGCTCGCTCTCGAACTCGAGGCTCGCGGCTACGATTGGCTGCTTGCGGACGCCGCCTGATCCCATGACTGCAAGTCCCATCACGTCCGCATCGCGAGCACCGACGAATCGCGACGAAAACTGGAAGTACGCGAATCTGCGCGCGCTGTCGCGGATCTCGTTCGACGCGACGACCGATGCTCAGGCGACAGATTCGGTCACGGTCGAGCTTCCTGCCAAAACGAGCGCATGTCGGCTCGTCGTGGTCGATGGCCGATTCTCGGCTGCCCTCTCAGATGCGCTGCCGCGCACGGCGCTGCTCAGCATCGATTCGCATCAGGCAGAGGCCGAAGACACCTCGGTTGATCGGCACTATCTGAACCTCAATCGTCGCGGTCGTCGTGAAACTCTGCGTTTGCGTGTGATGCAGCAGCAAAGCGTGCAAGTCGAGATCTTGCTTGTGGCGACTCGCGTCGGCCAACCTGCGATCGAAGTGCACGTCGAGTCTGGTGCGGAACTCACGTTGATCGAGCGCCACATCGCCCTTGGCACCGCGACCGCGGCAACCAATCTCGCTCTCGATATCCAACTCGCCGAACACGCCAAACTGCACCTCGCGCGCTGGCAACACTATGCGAACCCGGCCTCCTACATCGAGACAGTGAACTTGACCTTGGGCGCCGCGAGCGAGTGCGATCTCACGCAGATCACGAGCGCCGATCGCAGCGACACCGCCGTGTCGAGTCGCTCGACGGTTTTCGTCACCCACGCCGGTGAAGGGGCGCAACTGCATTGGAATAGCGCCATCATCGCCGATGGGCAACAACAACACGATGCCTACGTGCGCATCGAACATCAGGCGCGACGGGTGCAAACGCATCAACTTTTCCGCGGCATCGCCACCGGCCGCAGCAAGATCGGCTTCAACGGACATATGCTCGTAGGCGCTTCAGCCCACGGCACCCATTCCGGCCAATCGCTCAAGACCCTGCTTGCCGGGAGCGAGGCGGAGGCCAATGTTCGACCGCAGCTCGAGATCTACACCGACGAAGTGACTGCGACTCACGGCGCGACCGTCGGCAAACTCGACGGCGACATGCTGTTCTACCTGCTCTCGCGCGGTATCGATCCGGGTACGGCCGAGTCATTGCTCAAATGGGCCTTCGTCAGCGACGTGCTGACGCATCTGCCCTCCGCCGAGTTGCGACACCAGATCGAAGCGAGCCTCGTTCGGCAATTGCCGGGTGCCATCGCGGCACGGGAATCATCGACACAGGAGACGGATCGATGAGCCTCACCGAGCAACCGCTGCCCGTCTACGACGTCGAGCGAGTTCGCCAAGACTTCCCGATACTCGCGACCACGGTGCGCGGCAAACGTCTGGCTTTCCTCGATACGGCCGCCTCGTCGCAACGACCGGCCCCCGTCATCGAGGCGATCGTGCATTACGAACGTCACCTACATGCCAACGTGCATCGTGGGGTCTACGAACTCAGTCAGAAGGCGACCGATGCTTTCGAAGCGGCGCGCGAACGCGTCAGGGGTTTCCTCAACGCCCGCTCCACGCGCGAAGTGATCTTCACGCGCGGCACGACCGAGTCGATCAATCTTGTGGCCCAATCCTGGGGGCGCTCTTTACGACCCGGTGATGAAATCCTGATCAGCTGGATGGAGCATCACGCCAACATCGTGCCGTGGCAGATGGCCTGCGAGCGTAGCGGTGCCGTGCTGCGCGTCATTCCGATCGATCGACGCGGCGAGCTCGATCTTGCAGCCTTCCACCGTCTGCTCTCACCGAAGACCCGCTTGGTCGCGATCACACAGATTTCCAACTCCTTGGGAACCGTGGTACCGATCGACGAGATCATCACCGCAGCACGCCGCAACGGCAGTCTCGTGCTCGTGGATGGCGCCCAGGCAGTGGCTCATCAGCGTGTCGATGTGCAAGCGCTCGACTGCGACTTCTACGCGTTCTCCAGTCATAAGCTCTACGGCCCGACCGGAATGGGCGTGCTCTGGGCGCGTGAGTCGGTTCTCGCCGGCATGCCACCGTGGCAAGGCGGTGGCGACATGATCAGGACGGTTTCCTTCGAGAAGACGACCTACAACGAACTGCCTTATCGCTTTGAAGCGGGTACGCCGAATATTTCCGGGGCCGTGGGTCTCGCAGCGGCGATCGACTATCTCGAGTCGCTCGGTATCGATCGAGTCCATGCGCATGAGCAGGCGCTGCTGCGCTATGCGACCGACGCGTTGCGAGCCATCCCCGGCCTACAGATCATCGGCGAAGCCGCCAACAAAGCCGGCGTCATCTCATTCACGCTCGAGCAGGTCCATCCGCACGATCTCGGCACCATTCTCGATACCGAGGGTGTCGCCGTGCGAGCCGGACACCACTGCGCGATGCCAGTGATGGATTTCTTCGGAGTGCCGGCGACCGCCCGTGCTTCGTTCGGCTGCTACACGAATCGCGAGGACGTCGATCAGCTGATCGGCGCACTGCATCGTGCGTTGGAGGTTTTCGGCTGATGGACCTTAAAGATTTGTATCGAGATGTCATCCTCGACCACAACAAGAATCCACGCAATTTCGGCAAGCTCGAGCCGTGCGACACCTCCGCCGATGGGCACAACCCCCTCTGCGGCGACCGTCTCACACTCACCTTACGTCTCGAAGGTGACACCGTCAGTGATGTTCGTTTCGAGGGCAAGGGCTGAGCCATCTCGCCGGCCTCGGCTTCGTTGATGACCGAAGCCATCAAGGGTCTCGACGAACGCGCCATCACGGCGTTGAGCGATGTGGTGCACCGGACGCTCACCTCGTCGACCGAAGCGGCGGTTCCCGAGGGGCTCGGGAAACTCGCCGCACTCTCCGGAGTTCGCGAATACCCGGCCCGAGTCAAGTGCGCGAGTCTCTGCTGGCATACGCTAGCGGCAGCCCTCGCTCATCGTGGCGGCAGCGCCGCCGTTTCAACGGAATGACACCATGCGCAGTCACGAGAACGAAGCTTTCATCCTCTCGCGCGATACCCCGGCGGTGATGGTGCCCTCGGGCGATGCGATCACATTGAAGTCGGGCCTCTCGGGCTTCATCACACAGGCCTTGGGTGGCAGTTTCACCCTGTACATCGAGGGCAACCTCTATCGTCTCTCGGGTGAGAACGCCGATGCCATCGGTAAGCAGATCTTGCAGGCTCCCGAGTTGCCGCCCGATGCCACAGCGGCGGATGTGCAGGCGCTGGCTTGGCAACAGATGCGCAGCTGCTACGACCCCGAGATTCCGATCAACATCGTCGAGCTCGGTCTCGTTTACGAGTGTGAAGTGCTACCGAACGAGGACGGGACTCGGGATCTCGCGGTCAAGATGACCCTCACCGCCCCCGGCTGCGGCATGGGCGATGTTCTCGTACAGGATGTCAAAGAAAAAATCGAAATCATTCCGACCGTGCGAGAAGCCAAGGTCGAACTCGTCTTCGATCCGCCTTGGAATCAGTCGATGATGTCGGAAGCGGCCCGTCTACAAACGGGAATGATGTGAGCGAGCCGTGGATCACGGCGGGATCGATCGAGCAGCTCGCCGCACAATCACGTCTCGAAGTGGAAGTTGATGGCGACTACGTCGCCGTCGCCCGTTTAGACGGCGAACTTCATGCCTTCGAAGATCGATGCACTCACGACGGGGAGCCACTCGCGGGTGCCGAGCTCGAAGGTGATGCTTCGACTCCCTGCGGCGTCGTGATCTGCCCGCGACACGGCGCTCGCTTCTGCCTCAAGACAGGCGCGGCACTGACGCCACCTGCCTATGAACCCATCCGGATTTTCGAGGTTCGAGAACGCGACGGGCAAATTGAGGTACGCCGATCTTGACGAGGCAGCGACGATTGACGCTGCTGCGTCATGGTCACGCCGAAGCATCGGCGCCCGGTGGAGATATCGATCGTGCCTTGGATGAGCTCGGTCGCACGGAAGTGACCGCCGCGGCTGCAGCCCTCGCCCTTTTTGAAAAACCGACACGCTTGATCGTCAGCAGTGCACGACGTACTCGCGAAACCGCTGCGATCCTCATCCAGACGCTCACTTTGCAGACGGCGCAGATCGAGTATCTCCCGGAGTTGTACTTGGCGAGCGCGGCGACTCTGCGGCGCGTGATCGATGTGCAGCCAGATGATCACGCGCAGTTGTGCCTCATTGGTCACAATCCCGGACTATCGGATTTGGTGTTCGAAGCCCTACCCGCTGGCTCACAACGCGACACCTATCGTGGTCTAACCACGGCAGGTTGGGCCTCGTGGCAATTCACCTCAGCGAGTTGGCAGGCGTTCGCGCCCGATGCCAGTTACACGTTCACTCAATCGATCTCACCAGCTAACGCTCTGGCGATATAAGTAGCCGGCACTCGGGTCCGCGGCAAACGCACACCTGGCATCACATCGGCGAACCAGTCGCGCACCGGCCGGTCGAGCGCGACGCCGTGCATGTAGTTGTAGAGCGCCGTGCTCAAGGCCTTGCCGAGCAGATCGTGATCGACCCCCGTCGGGTCATTAAATCCGATGTCGTTGCGTGCGAAACGTCCCGTCGGCGGCGCAACTAAAGTGACACCATACTCCGACGGGTTCAGGCCGACGGGCGAATGCACCGTGCACGTGAAGCGATGGAAATATCCCGACTGCACGCAACCCTCGGCGAATAACTGCCGAACGTACTCGAGTGAATCGATGGTCTCCGCCACCGTTTGCGTCGGAAAGCCGTACATCAGATAGGCGTGCACGAGTATGCCGGCATCCGAGAAAGCACGAGTCACACGCGCCACCTGAGCCACCGACACGCCCTTCTTCATGAGTTTCAGCAGTCGATCTGAGGCGACCTCGAGACCACCCGAGACCGCGATGCAACCACTCGCCGCCAACTCTTCGCACAGTGCCGGCGTGAAGGTCTTCTCGAAGCGGATGTTTCCCCACCACGAGATCGTCGTCTGGCGATGAAGCAACTCGGCAGCAAGTGCTTTCAATACTTTGGGCGGCGCAGCCTCGTCGACGAAATGAAAACCTGTCTCGCCGGTCTCGGCGACGATCGACTCGATACGATCGACGAGCACCGCTGCCGCGGCGGTCTGATAATTGGCGATGTAGTCGAGACTCACATCGCAGAAGCTGCACTTCTTCCAATAGCAACCGTGGGCCACCGTCAGCTTGTTCCAACGACCCTCGGACCATAAGCGATGCATCGGGTTCAGCATGTCGAGCAGCGACAGATAGCGCTCTAGAGGCAAGCCTTGCCAGCTCGGTGTACCCGTGTCGGCAAAAGCGATCTCGAGATCACCCGCATCGACGTAACGCACCTCGCCCGATGTGGTTCGGACGAACGTTCTGATCAAACGAGTCTCATCACGCTGACCTTGCCAATGCTCGATGAGCGCCCATAGCGGCGCCTCGCCGCGATCGAGCGTCACGTAATCGACGAAGTCGAAGAGTCGAGGCTCTGCGAGCTCGCGCAACTCCGTGTTGACGTAGCCGCCCCCCATCACGATCGTCGCTGCAGGACACTCCGTGCGAATAGTTTGTGCGATACGTAATGCGCCATAGAGGGCGCCCGGGAACGGCACCGACAACAGGACGACATCCGGCTGATGCTGACGAAGAGCCTGCTGGGTGAGCCGCTCGAGGTGTTCATCGAGCAAATGTCGGGGTCGCGCCAACGCTTGCGCTAGCGGGTCGAAGCTCGACTGACTGGCCGCTAACTTCTCACCGTAGCGCACGAACTCAAAGCCCGGATCGACGGCATCACGGATCACATCTGCGATGTCGTTCAGATACAGCGTGGCGAAGTGTCGCGCACGATCCTGCGTCCCTAAGGCACCGAATGCCCAGGCGAGCGGATCGTCACCTTCATAGGCCGACAGGGCCGCGAATCGAGGCCCCTCGGGCAGATACCGTCGCGAGACGATGCGATGCGCCAAGGTGGCATCACGTCCCTGGAGAAAGGCGATCACCGGCTCGATGGTCGCCGCGTAGGTCTCGCTCGCCGTCAGAAATGAGCGCTCCGGCTCCGTGCGTCGCTTGACGCTGCGCCGTTCGACGACCGCGGCCAGGGCCTGAAGCCCCGCCTCCGTCATCACAGACAGCACGAGCTCGAGGGCAAGATCCGCCTGCGCGATCGGGACCTTGCGGCTGCGCAGAAAACCACTGAGGTAAGCCGTTGCCGGATACGGCGTGTTCAACTGGGTCATCGGCGGAATCAGCGCGAGGACCTTCGGCGGCGGCAGAGACATCCGGCCATTATGCGAGATACCGAGACACGGTTGAAATGCCGATCAAGCATCCCCACCTTGTTCGAGAACGCCAACTGCGAGAGCGACACCATGAGCCAAGCCCTAGCTGTCACCACTGCGAGCTTCCGCGAGCAAGTCATCGACGCCTCCCATGCGCAGCCCGTCCTGGTGGATTTTTGGGCGCCCTGGTGTGGCCCCTGTCGCATGCTTGGGCCCGTGCTCGATCAATTGGCAGCCAGCACGCCTGGTATCAAGGTCGTGAAACTCAACACCGACGAAGAGCCCGAGGTCGCCGGCGCCTATGCGATCCGCAGCATCCCCGCCGTCAAGCTTTTCAAGAATGGTCAGGTCGTCGATGAATTCGTCGGCGCGCAACCGCTCGGTGCCGTCAAAGCCTTCGTCGCAGCACACCTACCCAAAGACATCGACCCGCGCCTCGCAGAAGCGGAGCAGTTGATCATGGCGGGCAACACGAGCGCAGCGGAGACCCTGCTCGACTCGCTACCACCGGTGATGCAAAGCGAATCAGACGTGAAAGCCTTGCGCGCCAAGCTGTATTTCGCTCGTATCGCGCTGTCGCCCGATGAAACGGACTCCATCCAGACCGCGCGTGTCGCCGCGGCACGCTACCTGCTGAAGGCTGATTGGAAATCCGGAGTGGAGTCGCTCTTCGCCGCAGCAGAACGCAATCGTCGCTACGCCACCGGTGCTGGACGTGACGATATTCTGAAGGCGTTCGATCTGGGTACCACCGACGAGGTCGGTCTCGCAGCCGCGCGTCGTCGTCTCGCGGCGCTAATTCACTAACGCTCGCGCACCGGCGCTAGTGCGCCGCCTCATCGCGCAGGCGAGCCGCCTCGGACTCGCCTAAGTAGGCTTTGATCCAGCCACGCGCGAGGTACAGCAGCGGAATCAGTGCGATCGCCGCGCCGAGCTTGTAGAGATAATTGACCGTGCCGACCGCCAGAAACTGGGGAATCGGCCATTGCTGTGGTCCGAGTACGAAGGCGATGTAGAGCACGACGAAACTGTCGATGAACTGCGAAACGGCCGTCGATCCGGTGGCTCGCAACCAGACCAACTTTTCACCCGTCGCCCGACGGATGCGATGGAACACGGCCACATCGATCAACTGGCCGATCAGAAACGCCACGACCGAACCCACGATGGTCCACAGCCCCTGACCAAAAATCTGCGCATACGCATGCTGGATATCGGGAACGCCGAGGTCGCGGTTCGCATCCACCCAGAAACCGGCTGGTGCGAGCGCGATCGAGGCATAGGCCGCAAAAAACGCGTAGCAAATGAAAGCGACGGCGATCCATGAAATCAACCGTACGCCGCGTGGACCAAAGTATTCGTTGATGACGTCGGTCATCACGAAGACGAAGGGCCACAACAGCACGCCAGCGGTGAAGTTCAGGTTGCCCGTGATTCCCAGCAACGACCACTCGATAGGGGCAATCCCAAGGGTGCTCTCGAGCGAGAAAATCTTCACTCCGACGAACTCGGCCAACAAGGCGTTCGTCAGGAAAAACCCGGCCAATACGATGAATAGCCGGGTCGCCTTACCGTCGGTCACGCGCATCGGAGTGAATCAGTACGGCGTGCAGAAACAGTGAGCGTAAAGCCGATCGGCGATGGCATGCCGATTGAACCGCAGCACCTCACGCTCCACCGGCCCGAAATCGCGCTTAGCGGCCTGCAAAGCCCAAGCCGACGTCAGATCGCCAGGGCCAGCGACGCGCAGCATCAACGACGCAGCGGATGTTTCTACGGAAGCCACCAGCTCCTGCGCCCAGCTCTTGTCGGATTCGAGATAGTCGCGTTCGTACTTGCCCTCTTCCAGACCCGCACGCTTGGCAGCCGCCGCAATCGCTTGATCGAGCGAACCCAACTGATCGACGAGACCGCGATCTTTCGCATCACGACCAGACCACACGCGACCTTGCGCAATGGCATCGACATCGTCGCGCGATTTGTTACGACCCTTGGATACGCGCGCGAGGAAGTCCTCGTAACCGCGCTCGATCGTGGCCTGCAGCAAGGTCGCCGCGGCCGGGCCGACGGGTCGATCCAGTCGCAGTTCACCCGACAGCGGCGTCGTACCGACACCGTCGGTATTCACACCGATCTTGTCCAGCGCTCGCGGCGCCGTCGGGAAGAGCCCGAAGATACCGATGGATCCGGTGATCGTGGCAGGGCTCGCCCAGATCTCATCCGCCGGTGCAGCAATGTAATAGCCACCAGACGCAGCGAGATCGCCCATCGATACCACGACCGGTCGGCCGGTTTCCTTGAACGCCAATACTTCACGATAGATCTTTTCCGAGGCCAGCACGCTGCCGCCCGGACTATCGATACGCAGTACCAGCGCCTTGATGTCGGCATCCAATCGCGCCTTGCGGATCAAGGCAGACATGTCGTCACCGGCGATCACACCACCGCCGCCAGACCCATCGACAATCTCACCCGAACCTACGAGCACGGCAACGCGTGCATCCGGATGGCGCGAGATCTTGTCCTCGGCGCGCACGATGCGCAGATAATCATCGAGACCCACGCTGCGATAAGTTTCTTTCTCCTCGTCCTTCGCCGCGAGTTCCATGACGCGCTTTTCGACTTCGAGCGGCGTCTTCAGCGCCGTCACCAACTTGGCATCGAGTGCAACCTTGGCGGTATCACCCTTGGCTGCCTTGACCGTCGGTGAAAGCGTATCGACGTACTGACGCAGCGCCGCCGGCTCCATGCCACGAGCGGCCGCGACGACGTCGATATAGGTGCCCCACAAGGAATCAACGAAGGCCTGACTCGAAACGCGATCTTCGGGCGACATGTCGTCGCGAATCCAAGGCTCGACCGCACTCTTGAACGTGCCGACGCGGAATACATTGACGTCGATGCCGAGCTTATCGAGTGCCGATTTGTAATAGTTGCGATAGCGCTCGTAGCCCTCGAGAACGACGAGACCCATCGGATCCAGATAGATCTCATCCGCGTGCGCGGCGACGTAGTACGAGTCACGACCATATCCGGTGCCGTACGCGATCACCTTCTTGCCAGACTCGCGGAACGATTTCACCGCACGCGCAAACTCATCGAGGGTGGGTTGACCCGCACCGCCCATGGCATCGAACTCGAGCACCAGCGTCTTGATGCGCTTGTCTTCCTTGGCCGCATCGATGGCCTCGGTGAGATCGCGCAAAGTGGTTTCGTTACGTCCGAGACCACGCGCCTCCGCCAAAGCGAGCTCCAGCGGATCTCCACTTTGCTGCTCGACGATCTCGCCCTCCGGACGAATCACCAGCGCCGCGTCGTCCGGCATTTTCGGAATGCTGCCCTGCAGCGCACCGACGACGAAGCCGAAGATCGCAAGCAGCAGCAGCAAATGCAGCGTCTTGCGAAGACCCTCGAAAAGAGCAACGACAAAGCGGAAAAACTTGCGCACGAAAGCGAACCTCCACCGTCAAAAACAAACGCCACCCCGATCGCTCGGGGTGGCGTGATCTAGTCTAGCAACGGGCGCGGCGTGTACGCCACGCGCCCGAGCGATCAGACTTTTTCTTCGATTCGAGCAGCCTTGCCCGACAAGCCGCGCAGGTAGTACAGCTTGGCGCGACGAACGTTACCGCGACGCTTCACCGACACATCGGCGATGCTTGGGCTGTGCGACTGGAAAGTACGCTCGACGCCCTCGCCGTGCGACATCTTGCGCACCGTGAAAGACGAGTTGAAACCGCGATTGCTCTTGGCGATCACGACGCCCTCGTAAGCCTGCACGCGCTCACGATCGCCCTCGACCACCTTCACGTTCACCACAATCGTGTCGCCCGGCTTGAAATCCGGCAGCTGACGGGTGATGCGACGTTGTTCCATTTCCGCGATGACATTAGCCATTTTCATCCACCTCTCGCTCGGCGAGATACTCGTTCAACAGGGCGCTCTCCTCATCGGTGAGCGCTCGACCTCGGCCATTATCGGCCCGTAGCAGATCGGGGCGCCGCAACCAGGTGCGACCCACGGCCTGCTTCATTCTCCAGCGCGCAATTGCAGCATGGTTTCCACCCTGCAGCACCTGCGGCACCGATCGTCCTTCCCACTCGACCGGGCGCGTGTAATGCGGCCAATCGAGCCTTCCATCCGAGTGCGACTCCTGCTCGCTCGAGCGCTCGTCACCGAGCACACCAGGCAGCAAACGCACCACCGCATCGATGACCGCCAGCGCCGCGAACTCGCCGCCGGAGAGCACGTAGTCCCCAAGCGACACTTCGCGATCGATACGCGCGTCGATCACCCGCTGATCCAAGCCTTCGTAGCGGCTCGCCACCAGCACCATCGCAGGCAAGGCGGCGAATTCCCGCGCCATCGCCTGCTCGAATCTCTCGCCCTGCGCCGACAGGTGCACCCGAGGGGCGCCCGCAGCCACGAGGCTACTCGCCAGATCGATCGCCGCCGCCCAAGGCGCCGGCGTTCCGACCATGCCCGGACCGCCTCCGTAAGGGCGATCATCCACGGTCTTGTGCACATCCGTGGCGTACTGCCGCGGATCCACACACTCGATCTGGACCAGACCGCGCGACATGGCGCGACCCAGGACGCCGTGTTCCAGTGCTCCCCGAACCAGTTCGGGAAACAACGTCACCACGACGATTTTCATAAATCGGCCGGCCAGTCCACCACGATGGTCTTCTTGAGGTCGTCGATCTCGCGAAGGTGCTCCCGACTGACCGGAAGCCATCGCTCACGCTCGCCTTTGACCACCATGACGGCATTCGCCGGCAGGTCCTCGAACCCCTCGAGCGTACCGAACTCGACACCCTCCAGGTTGCGCACCTGGTAACCGATCAGGTCGTGCCGGTAATGCTCCCCGGGTTCCAAGGGGGGCAACTCCGCTCGGGGCACCTCGATGATGCAGCCAACCCAAGGCTCGGCTGTCTCTCGTTGGGATACCCCCTCGAGACGCACCAGCAAGCCTTTGGGGCTACCGTCCGCCTCTGCCACCAATACCGTTTGCCGCTGCCCGGAGGCGCTGCGCAAATGCCAGGTGGGATAGTCCAGTATGGCCTCAGGGGGGTCCGTCCACGATTGCAGGTGCAACCACCCCTTCAAGCCTTTGGGGCGACCGAGTCGCCCCAACTCAACCCAGTCGCTGTTCAGGCCGCGGCCTGAGCGACCTTGCGGTAATCGCTGACCAGCGATTTCACGCGGTCGGACTGCTTGGCACCCTGGCTCACCCAGTATTCGATACGGGCGAGATCAAGCTTGAGCTTCGGCTCGCTCTTGCGCGCCACAGGATTGAAAAAGCCCACGTTTTCAAGGCTCGCACCGCCCTGTCGCTTGCGGCTATCGGTCACAACGACGTGATAAAAGGGCGAATTCTTCGCACCACGCCGCGTCAGACGAATCGTCACCATAGGTCGTTACGCTCTCGGTCGTAGCCCCGGGGGGCTGAAAAAGAGCGCGGAGTCTACAG
>JACCDJ011670985.1_pt1 | contig 45992 bp, 37 predicted proteins | sample 7444481 | NCBI WGS metagenome assembly JACCDJ01 (sample SAMN15323435, study PRJNA562643) | freshwater metagenome | isolation source: river surface water | place: USA:Blue River Watershed | collected 2017-08-15
TGCATTTCGATGGCTTGATCCATGTACATAAACGCACCTGCTTCTGCAATGGCGGTTTCTTGAGGGTCGAGCTCAATTTCGATGAGCTGCATTTCTTCACCTTTGATGAAGTAGTCGATTTCGTGATTGCTGCGCATGTTTTTTCTTGTAAAATTAGCAACAAAGTAGTTGCCGAGGATTGTTTAACTTTGCCAAATGGAAACACCACAAAAAATTGCGGTCATTGGCGGAGGCAGCTGGGCTACCGCACTGGTTAAAATTCTTTGCAATAATTGCGCGCAAGTCCATTGGTGGATGCGCAGCGAAGAAGCCATTGCGCATATCCAACAATTTGGCCACAACCCCAAATACCTCCAATCTGTAGCTTTTGACACCCAACAATTGGTCTTGAGCTCAGATTTAAAAAGCACCTTAAACGCTGTAGATTGGGTCATCATTGCCACACCTGCCGCTTTTCTTGAAGAAGCTTTTGCTGGTATCGGCGCAAGTGAATTTGCCAACAAAATTATTTTTTCTGCTGTAAAAGGAATTGTGCCGGCCTACAATGCTATTCCGGCGCGCTTCATTCACAAAAGTTTTGGTGTTCCCTACGATCAAATTGGCATTATATCAGGACCTTGCCATGCCGAAGAAGTGGCCATGGAGCGCCTTTCTTACCTCACCTTGGCTTGTTCCAATGCGCAATATGCACAGCAAATGGCAGCTGCCTTGAGTTGCCGCTATATCAAAACCACCACCAGCGATGACCTCTTCGGCACCGAATTCTCAGCCGTACTCAAAAACGTTTATGCCTTAGCCGCCGGCATTTGCCATGGCTTGGGCTACGGCGATAACTTTCAAGCGGTATTGGTTTCCAACGCCATTCAAGAAATTGAGCGCTTCATCGATGTGCTACACCCCGTGCACCGCGACACCAAAACAAGCGCCTACCTCGGAGACTTGCTCGTAACGGCATATTCCAACTTTTCGCGCAACCGTACCTTTGGCTTCATGATCGGCAAAGGGTATTCTGTCAAAACTGCACAACTCGAAATGAACATGATTGCAGAGGGGTATTATGCCACCAAAAGCCTGCACGAAATCAATCAAAAATTTGAGGTGGAAATGCCCATCCTTACGGCCGTCTATCACATCATTTACGACAAAATGGACCCCGCCATAGAAATGAAAATTTTAGCTGAAAAACTTGCCTAACATGAAGGTTTTTAAATTTGGAGGTGCGTCGGTAAAAGACGCCGCTGCTGTCAAAAATGTAAGTGCTATTTTAGCGCGCTATCCCAACCAAAAGTTACTCGTTGTGGTTTCTGCAATGGGCAAAACCACTAACAAACTTGAAGAGCTCGTTAGTGCGCTGTATGCCCAAGATCACCGCATATACGCCGGGTTACTCGACGACCTCAAGGCATATCACTACGAAATACTAGCGGGCCTATTTGCCGAAAAACATTTTCATATCTACCAAGAACTCGAAGACCTATTTGAGCAGCTCGCCCAATTGTTTTTCAAGCCATTGGCCGAGAATCGCTCTTTTCAATACGATCAACTTGTTTCTTGTGGCGAGCTGATTTCGAGCAAAATTTTGGCTGCCTACCTAACCGACCAAAGTTATAGCAGTACTTGGCTAGATGCCAAAGCGCTCATCCGCACAGACAACCATTACCAAGAGGCACAAGTAGACTGGGACAAAACCAAAGCGCTCTGCGACAAGTATGTGCTGCCCATGTTTGCGCGCATCGATATCGCTATTACCCAAGGATTTATTGGCCATACCGCCGAAGGATTCACCACCACCTTGGGAAGAGAAGGCTCCGACTATAGCGCCGGCATTTTGGCTTATTGTTGCGAAGCTGAAAGCGTAACTATTTGGAAAGACGTACCTGGAATGCTCAATGCAGATCCAAAATACTTTGAGCACACCCAACTACTTGCACAAATCTCCTTTAAAGAAGCAATTGAGTTGTCTTACTATGGTGCGAGCGTGATTCATCCAAAAACGGTTCAGCCCCTACAGCAAAAGAATATTCCGCTATATGTCCGGTCGTTTATTGATCCAGCAGCACCCGGCACCACCATTTCTGCCAATGCCGATCGCGATGCCCAAATTCCGTCATACATTGTAAAGTTCAACCAAGTTTTGGTCACGTTTAGCACCAAAGACTTCTCGTTCATGGCCGAAAAGCAACTCTCCGATTTATTTGCAGCCCTCGCCACCGTGAAAGCGCACATCAACCTGATGCAAAATTCAGCACTCAATTTCTCTGTACTAATCGACCGCGACAAAATGGAAGTGGAAAGCTTGCAACGCGCCCTCGGCGAGCGCTTTCATATCCGCTACAATGAGAATTTAGAGCTTGTCACCATTCGACATTACAACGATGCAATTCTCGCTCAAATGAGTGTCGGCAAAACTAATTTACTTAGCCAGCAGACCCGCACTACAGCCCGCTTGGTTTTGCAGCCAAAAGCCTGATATTTTATTTAGAAAGATTCAAAATACCACAAAAATGGTATGGGATTTTTCTCCAAATGGGCTTACTTTTGCACATGTCCCAAACTTTGGATTCCATTTCTTTAAACGAGCTCGTAGAAATCGCCGCTATTGCCAACAACGCAATAGCGCCAAAACTCACCGAAATGGGGCTCACCAAAGGTCAAAAAATCAAAGCAATCTTCAAGGCCCCATTTGGCGACCCTATTGCTTATGAAATCAACGGGAACATCATCTCTATGCGCAAAGAAGAAGCCATGCAAGTAGAAGTCCAAATGGCTTAAAGCAATTTTCTGTAGCTTTGTAAGTCATGAAAATCGCATTATTCGGCAACCCCAACACAGGTAAAAGCACCATCTTCAATATGCTGACGGGCTTGCGCCAACAAGTCGGAAACTTTCCGGGGGTCACGGTAGACAAAAAAAAGGGCCGAATAGAAACAGCACAAGGCCAACACCAACTCACCGATTTTCCAGGCACCTACAGTATTTTTGCCCGCTCCCTAGACGAGCAAGTCGTGAAAGAAGTGCTGACCAATCCACAACATCCCGACTACCCAGAAGCCATTCTTTACGTGGCCGATGCAGCCAATCTAGAGCGCAACCTCTTGTTTTTTAGTCAGCTCTACGATCTCGGATTTCCGATTCTTCTGGTGCTCAACATGTGGGACCGCGCAGGGCAAAAAGGCCTCCAAATCAAGCTAGATACTCTTCAAAGTAACTTCCCTGCAGCAACTGTCGTAACGGCCAATGCGCGCATTGCCCTCGGAAAAGAACGCATCCTCAAAGCAATAGGTCAGCTCGCAGTTGGGCCTCGCTCGGCTTTTCACGATAGCACTTTTCAAGGGCTGCAATCCGATGCCCAGCAAACCCAAAACTCCGACGAACGCCTGCAAAAAATCAGGTCGCTTGGGCTCGTTACCGAGGCACCAAACAAGAGTTCAAATCAGTCTACTCGCCTCGATCGGATTCTGACACATCGCATTTATGGCTACCTGATTTTCTCGGCCATATTATTAGTTATTTTTCAGTTCATCTTCAGTTTTGCGAGCATCCCGATGGACTTCATCGACGGGCAATTTGTCCGGCTCAGCAGCTGGAGCGCGTTGCATTTACCCCAAGGCGTCCTCAGCAAGCTCCTTACTCAGGGGCTCATTCCTGGAATCGGCGGCGTTTTGGTTTTTGTACCGCAAATTGCCATTTTATTTTTCTTCATTGCGCTTTTAGAAGAAAGCGGCTATTTATCTCGTGTGGTGTTCATCATGGACCGCCTGATGCGTCCGTTTGGGCTCAATGGCAAAAGCGTTGTGCCACTGCTCTCAAGCGTGGCTTGCGCCATTCCTGGCATTATGTCGGCTAGAACGATATCCGACTGGAAAGAACGCCTCATCACCATCTTGGTGGCGCCTTTCATGAGTTGCTCAGCCCGAATACCTGTCTACACCTTGCTTATTAGCTTGGTGATTCCAAAAATATATATTGGCGGTTTTTTGAGTTTGCAAGGACTTGTCTTATTCGGCCTCTATGCGCTCGGAATTATTTTTGCACTCGGCACAGCACTTTTACTCAAACTACTCGTCAAAAGTCGCACACCCGGTTTTCATTTGATGGAGCTACCCGATTACAAAACACCAAGGCTTTCAAACGTAGGCTTCACCGTCTATGAAAAAGTTCGGGTATTTATTTTTGATGCCGGTAAAATTATCGTTGCCATTTCTATTATTCTTTGGGCACTCGCCTCTTACGGCCCTTCTTCCAGAGACCAAGCCCTTCGCATACTGCATCAAGAACAACACTACCAGCAAGCCGAACAAGCCAAGCAGCAAGAACTCGACAACGCGTTGTTGCTCTCTGAATCATACATTGGTCATTTTGGCAAATGGATGGAACCTGCTATTGCGCCTTTAGGTTACGATTGGAAAATCGGCATTGCCTTATTGAGCTCATTTGCAGCTCGTGAAGTTTTTGTTGGTTCTTTGGCAACCATTTACGCAGTTGGCGACGACACCGACACCCAAAAACGCTTGATAGAAAAACTCAAAGAAGAAAAAACAGACAACGGGCAAGCTACCTACAGCTTGGCAACCGGTGCGTCTTTACTGGTGTTCTATGTTTTTGCCATGCAATGCATGGCCACGCTCGCCGTAGTCAAGCGAGAGACCAATACCTGGACCTGGCCGCTTGTTCAGTTGGTATTCATGGGTGTTGTGGCCTATTTAAGTGCATTTTTGGTATTTCAGCTGTTGGTATAATTACTTTATCGTTAACTTTCGAGTATGCAACAAATCTTGGTCATGGTGCTCATTCTCTCAGCAGGTATTTACTTGCTCAGACACGTGTACCAACTATTTTTTACGCAACACGACAATTGCAAGGGTTGCGGACTCACACCAAAAAACCAACATGAATCCAACTCAAACAGCACAAGCCTACCAATACAGTCATGATTTTTTTGCTGTTAAAGCAGGATCAGCCTCCGACTTTGCAGATGAATTCGACCCACAACTCATCGATCAAGACAACGTCTATTGGCTCAATTTACATCAACTCGACGACCGCGAAAGCATTTCAAGAATTTGTCAAAAAATTGGGCTAGATAAACTGAGCATTGAGAGTATTTTCTTGCCGCTCCGCCGTGCCAAGGTAGAAGAGTATCCCAACTATTTGTTTTTTCAATTGCACACCTTGCGCAATGACAGCCAAGATGCAGAGCAAACCGATCAAATTACTTTTATCCTCGGTGCTCATTATCTACTTTCCTTTCAAACCAATGAGGGGCTTCATTTTGGGGAAGTGCGTGAACGCATCGAAAAATCTAAAGGGAAAATTCGCAATCAAAAAGCTGACTTCTTGTTATTTCGATTACTAGATGCCCTACTCGATGAACTTTTTATCTATACCGGCACTATTTCAGATGAAATTGACCTCTTAGACCAGCACATTCACACCCAAATGGAAACTGATTTATTGAGATCTATCGAAAAACAAAAAAGAAACCTCATCAACCTCAGGAAAATTGTTCAACCCATTAAGGACCTGCTTTCGTCACTCGAGTCTATGGATAATCATTTAATAGAAGCAGCCAACAAGCATTATTACAAAAATTTAAGAAATAGTTGCCTCAGTTTAATAGAAGATATCGAAGCACATAAACAAATTTTAGACGGCCTTTCCAACCTATACTACGCCGTGCAAGGCCAGCGAATGAATCACATCATGAAAGTATTGACGGTTGTGAGCAGTATCTTTATTCCCCTCACCTTCATTGTTGGGGTTTATGGCATGAACTTCAAACATATGCCAGAACTAGAATACACCTACGGCTACTACACTGTTGTAGGCCTTATGTTTGTCTTGGCTTTAGGCCTACTTATTTTCTTTATCAAGCGTGGTTGGCTCAAGCGCGACTAGATGTTAATGAAGTGTTAAATACAAAAAACGCCCAAAGAAGCTCCTTATCTTTCGGAAAGTTAAACTGATACATATGAAAAAATTATTGCTTTCTTTTGGTGTTGTTTTCATGGCTGTACTTGGCCTTAACAGCGTCAATGCACAAATTGAAAAAGGTGCTAAAATTGAGTTCAACAAAGAAGTACATGACTACGGTAACATCAAATATGGCGGCGAGCCTTATTGTTCTTTTGAATTCAAAAATACAGGTGACGAACCTTTGATCATCTCTAACGCAAAAGGATCTTGCGGTTGTACAGTTCCTGAATGGCCAAAAGAGCCAATTGCACCAGGAGCAAAAGGTACTATTCGTGTCAAATACGACACCAATCGTCCAGGCCCGATCAATAAAAGCGTAACCATTACCTCAAATGCAATCAACGAACCAAATAAAGTGATCCGCATTAAAGGTGAAGTTGGTCCTGCTCCTGAGAGCGGAATGCCTGTCAACAACGCTGGTGCCCCTACCAACAACTAAGATTTTTAAAATCAACAAAAAAGCCACTTCTAGGAGTGGCTTTTTTTATGGCTTAGATTTTTAGATGTCTAAAAAATGCTGTGCCGTGCTGGGCCAATTAGCGCTTGTGCCCGGCCGAACAAGCTGAATGGTTTGCAAGCCAGCTTGTGCTGCGGCTGAGAGTTCGTCTGTGATATCAGATAAGAAAAGGATTTGCTCAGGCGCTAAACCTAATAACTGGGAGATTTTATGGTAGGTATCCACTTCTTTTTTGGGACCGGTTGTGGTATCAAAATGGTTAGAAAAATGACCTGATAAATCGCCAAAATCGCTGTAGCGAAACAATAATTTTTGCGCAGCTACCGAGCCAGAAGAAAACACACCAATTTTCAAGCCCAAAGCACGCCATTGATTGAGCGCGGTAGGTACATCTTCGTAGACATGGCCTGTAATTTGTGCCGATTCATAACCGCTTTTCCAAATGACGCCCTGTACTGTTTTGAGCGGCGTTACCTTGCGGTCTTCTTCACTCCATTGCTTTAGACATGCCAAAACTTCTTCTGTGGTAGTGAGGTGCTTGCCTTCTTCTCGGGCAGCCATATCGATGACATCGGCAAACGCTTGTTTGACCTCATTGATTTGCGCATGCTTGGTAAGGTCATTGAGGTGCTCCCGAAAATACGGAAACAAGACCTCATAAACAAAGTGTATGGAACTGGTTGTTCCTTCGATGTCCGTAAGGATATATTTGATTTGCTTATCCAAGGTTAGGCGCTTTAAAATGTTGGTAATTGACTTCAATACCAGATGTTGTGTAGTGTGGCGTCCAGCCTGTCATGTCCGTAAAAATACGGATGGCCTTTACAAATGGGTTTTGAGTACCTGCATCAAACCAATGCTTGGTACCCGTCGGGACACTAATGAGGTCGCCACGCTGACAAAGCACATTGAAAATGGGTGCGTCGTTTAAATGGAACCAAAACAAACCCTGACCATCGACAAAGAAGCGGATTTCATCTTCATCGTGGGTGTGTTCAGCCAAGAACTTCGCGCGAATTTGCTCGTAGTTGGGAGTAAGCGCATTGATAGAGATGACATCTGCCGTTTGATAACCACCTTTGTCCATAAATGGCTTAAGATCTTTGGCATATGCTTCAAGAATTTCTTCTTGACTTGCGCTGTCATCGAAATGTATTGGGCACTCCCACTGCTCAAAAAAGACGCCGTGTTTGGCTAAAAATGCTTTGATTTGAAGGGGTTCATTGATTTGAATACCTTGGTCTGGAATTGAAAGAATCGCCATTTTTTAGAGTAAAAATTCGCACTCGCAAAGATAATCTAAAGTCTCGAGATGCTTTTGGGCATCAAAAAGTGTTTCTCCCCAAGCGTAGGTGCCGTGTCCGGCAATGATAAAACAATGTTGCTGGATATCTGCTTGCCTGGCATCTAGCTGTGCACAGAGTACCGACATATCTTGTTGATTGTCGATGATTGGGATTTGTATGCTGTCTAGGTGGCTCGTGCAACCCTTGAATCCTTTTTGAAGCTCATAGCCCTGTACAGAAAAGAAATCTTCGTTAAATTGAGCAATTAAGACAGGGTATTTGCCATGGCTGTGCAGTACTACCTTAGCAGCCGGAAAGTTTCTGTAAATCCAAAGATGAATTTGTGTTTCGTCGGAGGGCTTGATGCCATGAAACATGCCGGAGCCCACTCCGTTTTCATCGATGCTCATGAAATCTTGAGCTTCAAAATCGGCTTTATTAACGCCTGAGCGCGACACCCAACATTGCTTGTGTTCGTCTATAAAGGAATAATTCGTGGAGGTGGCCGGTGACCAACCTCTTGCGTTGAGGGTTCTGATGAGTTGAACGAATGCTGTTTTCATGAGTTGGCAAGCAGCTCCTTTACCAATGAGGCAATAACTTTACCATCAGCTTTACCAGCTAATTTTCCAGATAAGACGCCCATTACTTTGCCCATTTCTTGGGGGCCGCTTGCACCCGTTTGGGCAATAGCAGCTTGTACTTCGGCACGAATTTCGTCTTCGGAGAGCATTTTTGGCAAGTAAGCTTCGATTACCTCAGCTTGAAATAATTCTTCGGCTGCGAGGTCTTCGCGCTGCTGTGCTTGGTATAGCGCGTAAGTCTCCATGCGTTGTTTATGGAGCTTCATGCAGATTTTGATGGCTGTTTCTTCAGAGACTTCGGTGTCGGCACCAGCTGTTGCTTCGAGCAAGAGTTTGGATTTGATATCGCGCAGCGCGGCAAGCTTTTCCTTTTCACGGGCAAGCATGGCGTTTTTGATATCGAGGTTGATGCGTTCTGTGAAAGTCATGATCAGTCGACGTTGTCGTGTAAGAAGTTGTTGCTGCGCAAAGTACTCATACCATTGGCATCTTTGCCGATTCCAAAACGAGAAATCTCCTCTTGTGCACTCGGACTTTGTTGTTGGAGTTGGATATTTCTACGAACGAATGCAGGCTCGTTTTCGAATTCGAGTAAGCCGTCTGGTTTTTTGAGCTTGGAGGTGAATTCTTGAATGCGCGAAACGCGTTCATGATTCTTGCGTTGTTGTTCTTCTGGGCTCAAGATGCGTCTTGGCATTTCCATTTCCACGCGCTGTTGGGAGTCATCTTCCAATACATGCTTCACGACCTCTTGTTCAAAGGCGGGTGCTGCTGGTGTTGGTAAAATATCCTCTGACTGCACATCAAAAACTTCCCAACTCATTGAAGTTTGGGTAGCTGAAACAACCTCTTCTTGCTCGTCATAGAGGTTGAAGGTTGTTTTCGGACTTGCCGCAACGGCGTCGATTGGTGCTTCAACCGTTTGAAACGGATTGGCGAGTGGCGCTTCCACTTGTTTCATGAAAGGCTCCTCGGTCACGTTGTCTATAGGGGCAGTAGCAATGGATTGAAATGGAGAGCTGAGCGGAGCGGTGATTTCTTGTTTTTTCTCTTCTTCGAGGACAACTACCGTGCGCTCCGGACTTTTTTCAAAACCTGTAATTGGTGAAGAACTGAAGCCAGTGGCAATAATAGTTAAGCTGAGTTGGTCACCGAGTGAGGCATCGTGGCCATGACCCCATATGACGTCTGCAGTAGAACCAGCAGCTTCTTGGATGTAATCGGTGATGTCGGTGATTTCGTCCATCATGACTTCGCAGTCGCCGTAAGAGATATTGAGCAAAACGTAACGTGCACCGTTGATGTCGTTATCGTAGAGCAATGGAGAGTTGAGTGCATTTTTGACAGCTACTACAGCGCGGTCTTCGCCAGCGGCAATGGCACTACCCATAATGGCGTGGCCAGAGTTGCGCATCACGGTATTGACATCGTTGAAGTCTACGTTGATGGCACCTGTAACGGAAATCACTTCGGCAATACCTTTTGCAGCTACCGTTAAGACGTCATCGGCATGAGAAAATGCTTCAGAAAGAGACATGTTCTTGCCAAACTCACGCAAACGCTCGTTGTTGATGATCAGTAAGGTATCGACATTTTGGCGCATGCGCTCCAAACCTTCTTCGGCTTGTTGGCGTCTTTTGCGTCCTTCAAAGTTAAAAGGAACCGTCACGATACCAACCGTTAAGATACCAAGGTCTTTGGCAACTTGCGCAATAACGGGTGCAGCACCAGTACCAGTACCCCCGCCCATTCCGGCTGTTACGAAAACCATTTTGGTGTCTTTGGACAACAACTCGCGGATTTCTTGGATGTTTTCCATTGCGGCGTTCATGCCGACTTCAGGAATCATGCCTGCACCACGGCCTTCAGTTAGGTTTGGCCCTAATTGAATTTTGTGCGGAACTGGCGAAAGATCTAGCGCTTGGCAATCTGTGTTGCAAACGATGAAATCTACACCAGCGATGCCTTGCAAATACATGTGGTTGACGGCATTTGAACCGCCGCCGCCTACTCCGATCACTTTGATGATAGAGGCCGCTTGAGGTGTGTCGTGTTTCGGTAAATCAAATTCCATAATACTGCTTTGTATAACCAATTTTGTCTTAAATATTAATCTTCTGAATCGTCAAAGAATTTTCCTACTCGACCTAAAATTCGGTCAAAAAATTCGCCTCGGCGACCAGGTATTGAATGCGTTTTAATTTTTTCCTGCTTGTCTGCAATTACCTTCTCAATAATGGGATCTTCTTTTTTGGCACTAGGTTGTTGCTCCCATGGTTGAGCTGCCTCAAGACTTTCAAATCCTTTCAAGACCAATCCGATACCTGTGGCGTATTTTGGACTAGACAAAACGTCGATGTCGTTGGTATTGGCCAAGTGCTCAGTTGGGTAACCTATGCGCGCATCCATGCCTGTGAGGTACTCGATGAGTTGGGTAAGGTGCTTGAGTTGAGAACCACCACCAGTTACAACAATTCCGCCGATGAGTTTTTTCTCGTAATCGGTACTTTTGATTTCGAGGTTGACCAATTCGATGATTTCTTCCATGCGGGCTTGGATGATGCTCGCCAAATTGCGCAAGGTAATTTCTTTGGGGTCGCGTCCGCGCAAGCCAGGTATGCAAACCACTTCGTTTTCTTTGCTTTCCGAAGCCAATGCACTACCAAACTTCACTTTGAGCATTTCGGCCTGACGCTGCATGATCCTGCAACCTTCTTTGATGTCTTGGGTAATGACGTTACCTCCAAAAGGAATAACTGCGGTATGGCGAATGATTCCGTCGTGGAAAATAGCTACGTCGGTGGTGCCGCCGCCGATATCGACGAGTACAACACCCGCTTCTTTTTCTTCTTCAGAGAGCACTGCTTCAGCAGAAGCTATTGGCTCTAGAATGATATCTTTGACTTTCAAGCCAGAGCGGTCTACACAACGGGTAATGTTCTGAACATTGGTTACCTGACCACTGATGATATGAAAGTTTGCCTCTAAACGAACCCCAGCCATCCCGATCGGATCTTTGATTTCTGGTTCGCCATCGACGATGTATTCTTGCGGAATGACGGTAATGATTTCTTCTCCTGGATTCATGACCATTTGATACATGTCGTCTACAAATGCATCGATGTCTACCTGTGAGATTTCACCGTTGGTGGTGCGGCGTGTGTAAATACCGCGGTGCTGCATACTTCTGATGTGCTGACCTGCTATTCCGACATGCACATTTTTAATTTTGAGGTCGCCTTCTACAGCATCTTGCGTTGCCTCTACAGCTGAATTGATGGACTGAACCGTGCGCTCGATATTGGAAACCACTCCGCGCATCACGCCCAGAGACTCACTTTTGCCCATGGCAACGATTTCAATTTTGTCGTGCTCGTTTTTACGCCCTACAAAGCAAGCAATTTTAGTGGTGCCAATATCCAAACCTACAACCACACGTGTACTCTTTACCTCGGGATTGTTATTTTTTTCTGCAAACGATTTGTCCTTCATATTTGACACTTATTTCTTTGTATTTGTTCCAGCCTTCGTGGGGCAGGGCTTCTTTGTAAAAATGGTTCAGACGTTCAAATTTGTCTGATACTTCTTCAGTACTGCGCGCAGGACCGAAGACAATTTGCTGCTCACCAAGCAACGGAATGAGAATGAAATCACCGTCGGGCTCTAGGTAAACTTGACCGATTAATCTATGCATTAATGGATCATTACAAACATAATTTGAAATCCGGTAGATTTGACCAATTTTTTGAGAACTTTTCAAATTTGAATTGTTAATAAAATCACAGTGAAGACGGGGGTTATAGGGGTCCGGAATATACCCCGAAAACACGAGTGTTCTGGCCGTATGTAAAGCCGATCGATACATCATAAAACCGTCTTGATCAAGGTAATAGCTTTGACCTTTCATGTTGAAGATGCGCGCAATTGGTTTGCGGAGCTCTAATTTGATTTCCCAGCTAGCGCCCAAATGCTTGAATACATCTACGTTCTTGACCTCGGCCATCGCAGCAATGGTGCGCTCGATGCGGTGAACATTGAGTTCATCGGCCTGCATGTCGCGGCGAAATAATTTGCGCAACTGCAAACGAGCAAGTAATTCTGGCTTGGTTAAAAATGCGTTTTCGTCAGCAGCGTGAATCGAAATTTTTGGCACTTCGAGTACTTTTTCTTGTTCGGAGGCATTTGCAAAGTAAAAAACGACCACTACACCAATAGCGAGCAGCAACCAAAAGATCCTAAAAAGCCAAATTTTCATCGCTGAGGTGTTTGCAAGTTGAGTAAAGCTGTCAACGGACCAACCATGCGGTCGATGTCGCCAGCGCCAATAGTGAGCACCACACCTTTTTGTGGTTTTTGAAGTGCTGTGAGTATTTCATGCGGCTGCAGTACCCACTTGTGTGCAAGGGGGGTGAGCTCGGCCAACCACTCGCTACTCACGCCCGGGATGGGAACTTCGCGCGCAGGATAAATTGGCAATAAATAAAGTATATCGAGTTGCGCCAAAGCTTGTGCAAATTCGGCTGCAAAATCTTGCGTACGAGAGAACAGATGGGGCTGAAAAATACCCGTGATCTGCTGACCAGGATAAATGGCCTTTACCGATGAAATCAGGGCATTGATTTCTGTCGGATGATGTGCGTAATCATCAATGTACGTCAAGTCCGTGCTGCGCAAATGGTATTCAAAACGCCTTTTGACACCTTTAAAACTTTTGAGCGCAGGCCGGAGCAGCGCCACATCAAAACCCAAACAATCGAGTAATGCGATACAACCAAGTGCGTTTTCTGCATTGTGAATACCGGGCAAACCCAATTCAAAGCCTTCGTATAATTGCGCGCCAATTTTCAAATCTGCCACCTGAAAACCGTTTGCGTAGCGCAGGTTTAAAAAACTATAATCTGCTGTCTGCGAATCAATTGCATAAGTAAAAATAGGGGCCAAACTCTGGAGCTGAAGACCTTCTTTTTGAATGCAAAACCCTTTCGGATCGACGCGCATGGTGAATTGCCTAAAACCCTCCACAAAAGCATCTTCACTCCCGTAAATATCTAGGTGATCGGCATCTGCAGCCGTCACTATTGCTGCAAATGGGGAGAGCTGTAAAAAACTGCGGTCAAATTCGTCGGCCTCGATGACTGCATACGGACTTTCTGCGTGCAGCACTAAATTGGAGTCAAAATTACTGGCTATTCCGCCTAAAAATGAGGTGCAACCTACTTCAATTTCGGTCAAAAGATGGGTCAATAAGGAACTCGTTGTTGTTTTGCCGTGGGTTCCGGCCACGCAAAGCCCTTTGTAGGTTTGCGTCAGAGCGCCAAGTACTTCGGCACGTTTCATGATTTGAAAACCCTTTTCTTGAAAAAAAGTAAGTTCACCAAGCGCTTTGATGGCAGGCGTGTAGACCACCAATGTGTTTTCAGGGGAACGGTAATCGGAAGGTATTTCGTTGGCTAAATCTTCATAATGAATAGCCATTCCTTCTTCTGCAAGTTGCTGCGTGAGCACTGTTTCTACCTTGTCGTAACCTGCTACTTGCTTGCCCGTGAATTTGAAAAAGCGTGCCAGCGCACTCATACCAATGCCGCCAATACCCACAAAATAGACCCGATCAAAAGCTGCTAACTGTTTCATACTTTGGCTACTTTCAGACAAACATCTACAATTTCTTTTGTGGCATTGGGCAGCGCCATTGTTTTCATGGCCTCAGACAGCGCTTGCTGTTGTGCAGGATTTTCGAGGAGCTCTAGCGCTAAGGGCACTAATTTTTCTTGAGCCTGCGCATCGGTCACCAACAGAGCAGCACTGCGCTCAACTAGTGCTCGGGCATTTTTAGTTTGGTGGTCTTCGGCTACATTTGGTGAGGGCACTAAAATTGCAGGCTTGGCCACCAACGCGAGTTCGCTCACGGATAGTGCACCTGCGCGAGAAACAATGACTGAAGCCAAAGCATAGGCGAGGTCCATTCTTTGGATAAACGCAAATACTTTTACGTTAGCAGGTAAAGTACTTTGAAACGTTGCGAGTTCTTGCTCATAAGATTTTCCACACTGCCAAATCACCTGCACATTTGTTTGGCCGAACACCGAAAGTGACGAGCGCAGCGCATTGTTAAGGGTTCGGGCGCCAAGGCTCCCTCCCATGACAAATAACGTGGGCTTGTCGATATCCAAACCAAAAAATTCGGCTGCTTCTTGTTTTTTTGTATCTAGGTTTTGGAGCAAGGCTGCGCGTACCGGATTGCCCGTAAGTTGTATTTTTGAAACTTCAAAAAACTTAGCCATTTCCGGGTAAGCGACACAAATTGCCTTGGCCTTGCGCGCTAAAAGTTGATTGGTTTTGCCAGGGAAAGAGTTTTGCTCTTGCAACAAAGTGGGTACTCCAAGTAATTGCGCCATTTGTAAGGTGGGGCCACTCGCATAACCACCTACCCCAATGACCAGTTCTGGTTTGAAGCGACGGATCACCACAAATGCCTTGAGTAAGCTTTGGAGCAACTTAAATGGCAATAATAAATTTTTAAGCGTCAGTTTGCGCTGAAAACCAACAATGGGCAAACCTACGATCGGATAACCCGCTTGGGGCACCTTTTCCATCTCCATTTTTCCTTCTGCACCGATAAATAAAATATCGGCACCCTCATTTCGGCGCTTGATTTCGTCGGCAATGGCCAGCGCAGGAAAAATATGACCGCCTGTTCCGCCTCCAGAGATGATGATTTTAGTCAATTTCATTTTGTACTGGGCTAGCAAATTGATTCTCTTGTTCGTTTTTGGGAAGTTCTTTGGCAAATGACTGCACCACGCCAATGGAAATGCAAGCCATAACCAAAGCCGAGCCCCCCATTGCTAAAAAAGGCATGTTTTGACCAGTTACCGGAAACACGCCAGTGCATACCAACATATTTACACTCGCTTGTGTAAGCAAATGAATACCGATACCCATTGCTACATAGCTTTGAAAGAGGTCTTGGGTTTTGAGTGCAAAGCGGATCATGCGAAATAACAAGATCAGGTACATCAGTACGAGTATCAAAGCAGATACAAAACCGAATTCTTCTACAAAAGTGGCGTAGTAGAAATCGGCATATGCTTCGGGCAAAAATTCTTTGAGCTTGCCATCGCCAACGCCTTGTCCGAAAACAGCACCCACCGAAATGGCTAATTTGGCGTTATTGGCCTGTTGGTTGGCCTGTAAACTTTCTATGCTTTGGTCTTTGGCATCTACTCTGTTATTGATGCGGTTCATCCAGGTATCGTAGCGCGGCAAAATCTTAGCTTGAGGAATCGCAATGTGCAAACCAACAATGAGCAAGACCAAACCCAGCCCAACACCCGCAATTGAAAACAACTTCAGAAGTGGAACATGACCAATAAAAAGCAGGAGCATGCTCAACATAAACACCATGGCTGAAGTGGAGAAGTTGTCCTTTAAAATGAGTAAACAAACGGCCCCGATAGGGATCAATAATGGAAAAATACCTTCTCGCCAATTGTCAAATTTTGGCTGCTTTTTAACCAACAACTTGCTCAAATAAATGAGCAGTGCCAGTTTGGCAAAGTCGGAAGATTGAAACGTGAGGTTGATAAAAGGAATGCGAATCCAGCGGCCGGCACCGTTCACTTGGGCGCCAAAAAACCAAGTAAAGATAAGAAGTGTCAAGCCTAAATAATAAGCAAACTTAGCCAACTGACTAATGTACTTGGCAGGCACGCGATGGATGGCATACATGCCTGCAAACCCCAGGACCACGTAAATCAAATGCTTGAAAAGATACAAAAACGGAGAACCACCTTCTATTTTGATCAAAATAGGCACAAAACTATACACGGTAACCAACGAAAAAGCCATCATTAACAAAGTAATGATCCATATAACGGGGTCGCCCTTCAGATAAGATAGATAGGTTCTCATAGTGGCATTTATAACATGCGGACGGCCTGTTTGAATTGCTGACCGCGGTCTTCGTAGCTGCTAAACAAATCAAAACTAGCGCAAGCCGGAGACAACAAAACGGTGTCGTCATTTTTGGCGAGCTGATAAGCAAAGGAAACCGCTTCATGTGCAGATTTCGCCTCAACAATAACCTCCACTTTATCTTTGTAGGCTTCAATAATCTTCTGATTATCCAGGCCAAGGCAGACAATTGCCTTCACTTTTTGAGACACTAAATCGAGTAATTCGCTGTAGTCATTGCCCTTATCGACACCACCTACAATCCAGACGGTCGGTTTTTCCATTGATTCTAACGCAAACCAAGCGGCATTGATATTCGTGGCCTTTGAGTCATTGATGAATTCAATGCCATTGACTTTGGCTACAAACTCCATGCGGTGCTCGACATTGACAAAATCTTCTAGGCTTTCGCGCACGATATCGGTGCGGATTTCAACGAGCCTTGCAGCAATTCCTGCAGCAAGCGCATTTTGGGTGTTGTGCTTCCCTTTTAGAGCTAATTCATGGATAGACATGGTGAGTTGTTGTTTGTTTATGTTGATGTATAGTTGTTGCTGATCTGCGTAGCCACCATTTAGTTGTGGCGTTTGAATGGAAAAAGGCACCAATTGAGCGCTGGTTTGCACTTGCTCAAGTTGTGCGGTAATAATGGCGTCGTCTGCATTGTAAATGAAGTAATCTGCAGCGCCTTGATTTTGAAGAATGCGAAATTTAGCGTTCACATAATTTTGCATTTGGTAAGCGTAACGATCGAGGTGATCTGGGGTAATGTTCGTGAGAATGGCGATATCTGCTTTGAAAGTAAACATGTCATCGAGCTGAAAAGAACTGAGCTCCAAAACATAGTAATCAAAATGCTCAGTAGCCACTTGCTTTGCAAAACTCTGCCCTACATTGCCTGCAAGACCCACATTCAGACCTGCTTTTTTCAGCATGTGATAACACCACATGGTGGTTGTAGTTTTGCCGTTGCTTCCGCTAATGCAAATATGCTTGGCCTTAGAATAATATCCTGCAAATTCAATTTCAGAAACGACATGAATTCCCTTTTCGCGAACCGCTTGCATAATGGCAGCCGTTTCAGGAATTCCCGGCGATTTGATGATTAAATCGGCGCAAAGAATTCGAGATAAATCATGTGAACCTGACTCAAAAGCGATGAGCTGTTCATTTAATTCTTGTTGAAAAGAAGGTTTTATATTTGCGCCATCAGACACGAAAACACGCCATCCTTTCGCCTTGGCCAAAATAGCTGCCCCGACGCCAGATTCTCCGGCACCTAAAATAACAAGCAAGCGATTTTGGGCTTCCATCTTATCGCAATTTGAGGGTTACAATCGTGACAACAGCCAAGAGCACTGCTACAATCCAGAAACGGGCAACGATTTTTGCTTCATGAATGCCCTTTTTTTGATAGTGATGATGCAGCGGTGCCATCAAGAAAATGCGCCTGCCCTCGCCGTATTGCCGTTTGGTGAACTTAAAGTAGCCCACCTGCAACATTACAGATACGTTTTCTATGAGGAAAATGCCGCACAATACAGGAATGAGGAGCTCTTTGCGAATGGCAATAGCAAATACCGCAATGATGCCGCCAAGAGCCAAGCTACCGGTGTCACCCATAAAAACTTGGGCTGGAAAAGCGTTGTACCACAAAAAGCCCACGCAAGCGCCCACAAAAGCAGCAATAAAAATCACGAGTTCTTCGGCCTCCGGAATGTACATTACGTTGAGGTAGTCGGCAAATTTGGCGTGTGAGCTCACGTAAGCCAAAACAGCCAAGGCCAAGCCTACTATGGCTGAAGTGCCAGTTGCCAAACCGTCGAGGCCATCGGTCATGTTGGCGCCATTTGATACCGCAATGACAATAAAAATGACGATAGGGATAAAAATTAGCCAACCGTAAGACTTATTGACATCGCCAATGAGCCAATTGTAATTGAATTCATTGCCTTTGAAAAAAGGAATAGTGGTAGTCATGTCGTCAGTTCGGATCCATTTGTAGTTTTCACCGGCATTTTGGGAGTGCTCGTGGGTCACAAAACGCTCATCAGCCTGCAACTTATAGTTTGCTGAAACGCGTTTATGCACTACCACATCATTCGAAAAATAAAGAATGCCACCCACAATGAGGCCCACGCCAATCTGGCCAATGACTTTCGAAGTGCCCTTTAAGCCTTCCTTGTTCTTTTTGAATACTTTGATGTAGTCGTCTAAAAAGCCAATCAGACCCAACCAAATGGTGGCAATCACCATTGTAACCACATAGACATTCTGCAATTTTGCAAACAAGAGCGTCGGAACCAAAATGGCCGCCAGAATAATGAGACCGCCCATTGTTGGCGTTCCAGATTTTTCTATTTGCCCAGCCAAACCGAGGTCGCGGACGGTTTCGCCAATTTGCTGCTTGCGCAGGCGGTCAATGATGCGCTTGCCAATCACGACCGATACAATCAAGGAAGTGATGAGCGCCAAAGACGCGCGAAACGAAATAAATTGGAACAATCCTGCGCCAGGAAAATTCTGTTGATCGAGCCAGGAAAACAAATAATAAAGCATGTTATTTATCGAGTTGGTTAAAAAGTTCTTTGGTAATAGCGACGTCGTCAAAAGCGCTGCGCACACCATTGACTTCTTGATAAGTTTCGTGACCCTTTCCAGCTATAAGTAGAATATCTCCGGGTTGTGCAAGAAGCAACGCCGTCTTAATGGCTTGCTTGCGATCGAGCACAGCTAAAGTGCGGCTTGCCGCTGCAGCATCTAAGCCCGCTTCCATGTCGGCAATAATTTGTTGCGGGTCTTCGGTTCGTGGGTTATCTGAAGTAAGAACGACTTGCTGACTGCGTGCTGCCGCAATTGCTGCCATTTGAGGGCGCTTGGCTTTGTCGCGATCGCCACCACAACCCACTACGGTAATCACTTTGTTATTTTGCTGAAATGCTGCAATTGTTGCCAAAACGTTCTCAAGGGCATCGGGCGTATGGGCGTAGTCGACAATAGCCGTTATGCCTTTGGGGCTGCGCAGGTGCTCAAAGCGGCCGGCAACATGTGTGAGTTGGCTGAGTACACGCAATACTTCGAACGGCTCTTGCCCCAAGCCTACGGCTAAACCGTAAACCAAAAGCAAATTGGAGGCGTTGAAAGCGCCGACCAGACGGGTATGCACCTCTTGGCCGTTGAGCTGTAATACCAGACCGCCCAGGCTATTCTCGATGATTTTCCCTTTGAAATCGGCAGGCGTTTTAAGGGCGTAAGTTTGGCGCTTGGCGCGTGTATTTTGCAGCATCACCAAGCCATTGCGGTCATCGGAATTAACCAAAGCTATAGCCTGAGCAGGCAAAGCATCAAAAAATGCCTTTTTGACGCGCAAGTATTCTGCAAACGTGTGATGGTAGTCTAGGTGGTCATGGGTAATATTGGTGAAGCCTGCCGCTGCAAAATGTAAACCGCCAATTCTACCTTGGTCTATTGCATGAGAGCTCACTTCCATGAAGCAATACTGACAACCAGCTGTAACCATGTCGCGCAGCAAAGAGTTGAGCGCTACAGGATCTGGTGTAGTGTGGGTAGCAGCAATGGCTTGCGTGCCAATTTTGTTGACCACTGTAGACAGCAGCCCACAATAAAAACCCAATTGACTAAAAAGGTCGTGTAATAAGGTGGCGGTAGTCGTTTTGCCGTTGGTACCGGTTACGCCCACCAATGTAAGTTCTTTGGACGGATGCCCGTAAAAAGCACAAGCTAGATGTGCCAATGCTGTATTGGTATTTTCTACCAGAACAACTGTGGCATCTGCAGGAAGTTCAATTTGGTGTTGTACCAAAAACATGCGGCAACCTTGCTCGTAGGCCTTTGACGCAAATTGGTGTCCGTCGGTTTGGGTACCGACCATACAACAAAACAATACGCCCGGCGCTGCTTTGCGCGAATCAAATACAAGTGCAGTGGGCAATTCCTGCATCGCACCTTGAAGAAGTGTGTAGGGAAGATCCGAAAATAACTGCTTGAACTGACTCATGTTTTTAATGTAATTTGATTTGAATCAACTGGCCCTTCACAAATGACTGACCGGGGGCAATAGACTGGCTGTAAACCTGGCCACGGCCCACAAGGCGAACAATAAGCCCACGAGATTCTAATAAATAAACGGCGTCTTTAGCGCTCATTCCACTTACATTTGGCACCTTTTGAGCCAAGATTGTTTTGCGCTGTACTTGCAAACGCTGATCGGAGGTGTCGGCTTGCACCCATTCGCTCGAAGAGTTGAGTTGATAGCGTACATTGAGCTGCTTGAGCAAATAGGTCACATCTTTGCTGTTACCACTTTTAAGTTGAGGTACATCAGTCGCCAACGGATTGCGCGGATCGTTGACTGCGCGGTGATACTGCAGTGACGACGCATAAATTTTATTGGCGATCTCGGCAAAAACGGTTCCCGAAACAGCTGCTCCATAATAGGCTACCACCGGACGCGCTATCACGACAATACAAGAATAAATGGGCTTTTTGGCAGGGAAATAACCTACAAAAGAAGCCTGGTATGCCTTGATTTTTTGCTCTCGATAACCACTTTCCCCCCTCAATTGAGCTGTTCCTGTTTTTCCAGCAATGCTAAACAAAGAACTCTTGAGCTGCTTACCGGTACCGCGGATCATGACGCCCTCCAAACATTTTTGCAAAATTTTAAGCGTATGGGTAGAACAAATCTCAGGGTTGAGTACGATAGGCTTGAAGCTTTTGATGACCTGACCATGTCTTTTGATTTTCTCGACAAACAACGGACGCACCAACTGACCATTATTTGCCACCGCATTATAGAATGCCAAAGTTTGAAGTGGCGTCTGCATCACTTCGTAACCTACAGACTGCCAAGGCAAAGACAGCGCTGACCAATTTGCATCGCCCGGTTTGGTCACCTTCGGACGCGGCTCCCCTTCAAGGTCTATACCTAACTTTTCGGTGAGCCCAAATTGCTCCAAGCGCTTGATAAACATTTCTGGATCGTTGCGATACGAGCGGTTGATCAATTGCAAAATGACATTCGAGGATTTCTCAAAAGCCTGCTGAATGGTAATGACGCCATAGCCCATGCCGTGATTGGAATCAGACATGCCATCGCCGCCTACAGTATAGCGCCCAGTTGCATTGACTTTGTCGGTAATTTTGAAACGTTCGTCTTCCAAACCTGCCATAATTGAGGCGAGTTTGAAGGTCGAGCCAGGCACTTCTAAATGCCCAATCGCATAATTGAAGCTCTCGGTGTATTTTCCTTTGCTGACCTTTGTGAGATTGGCAATAGCCCTTACATATCCAGTCTTTACCTCCATGAGAATGACGCTGCCGTGCTCAGCATCCATGTAAATCATTTGTTTTTCGAGCTCGGAGTGCGCAACTTCCTGAATTTCTTTATCGATTGTCGTGATTACATCGGCACCCTCTACAGCGTCTTTGATGATTTTACCGGTGCGCTTCCAGCCCGAAGATATGCGTTGTTCGATCTCCTTTCCTTGTTCGCCCTTAAGGTAGTCGTAGTAGGCACCTTCGATGCCGACGCGCAGTGTATCGTGCGCGTTTTGAATTTTGTAATAACCAAGTGTGCGGTTGAGTAAGTTGCCAAAAGGCTTTTTGCGCATAATCACCTCGATGTTGTCGATGATACCACCCTTCATTTGACCAAGTTCAAAGATGGGGAGCTTGCGGAGTTTCTTGCGCGCAGCGTTTGTCACCTTTCTGCGGATCAATAAATAACGTACCCCATTAGCTCTTGCCTTGCGGATTTGTTGTTCGTATGCGCGGGCAGACTTCTCTGGATACAGGCGATTTAACCCTTCACAAAGCCCGCTGATTTGCGCATCAAATATTTCGTCATCGACCACAGTTGGGTCCATGTAGATATCGTAGAAGGTTACACTCGTAACGAGCGGTATCTCATTGTGATCTAAGATTTGACCCATGCGCGGAATGCGGTCTGCCACACGAGTTGGCAACTCTCCTTTTTGGGTAGCGTAGGCCACACCAGGCCCATTGAATTGTAAATCGAGTGTGGAATACAGAACTAAAATCATGATGGCCACAAACCCGAAATAAACCAGGTAAGCGCGGTAATAGAGGTGTTTTCTATCCTTACTCATTGATTTTCTCTTTTATGCGGATCACTTTGGTGGCATTCTTGGTTTCCTTGAGCTCACGGCTCTCCAAGCGTTCTGCCATTTTGAAACGACGCGTCACGAGCTCTAAGCGAGCCTTCGCTTCGATGAATTCTGCGGAGTGTTGATCGAGGTTGCGCTGGGCAGCATCGGTGTCTTTGGTGAGTTGCTTGCCGTAATAGCCCTTAGAGATAAGCACCAACAACAAAAGCATGATGAAAAAGATATAATTGAGGTTGTCGAGCACAAAAGACTTGGTCAAAAACTCTCCATTGAGAATTTGGGCAAAAGCATTGGTCTTGCTTCCCTTTCGGTTCTTGGGTGGAGTTGCCTGCGACTTAGCCATTTTTCTTTGCGATTCGGAGTTTGGCACTGCGCGCTCTTGAATTGCGCTCACATTCTTGGGCATCGGCAACGATTGGATGGCGATTGACTTCGGTCATTGGCTTCTGTACATTGCCAAAAAAGTCTTTTTCGATTTCACCCGAAAAACTGCCTCTTTTCATGAAGTTCTTGACCAAACGGTCTTCTAAGGAATGATAAGACATGACTACCAAACGGCCATCGGGCTTCAGGACCTGCGCAGCTTGCTCTAAAAAATCTTTGAGCACTTGCATTTCTTGATTGACCTCGATGCGAAAAGCCTGAAAAACCTGCGCGTAAAACTTGTGGTCTTTAAACTTAGGTGCAAAACGCTCGAGCGCTTTGATCAAATCAAAAGTGGTGAGAATGGCAGCGTTGTCGCGCTGGCGTACTAAAGCAGCAGCCAAAGCTCTTGAATTGCGCAATTCACCATACTCGTATAATATGGATGCTAATTTTTGTTCGTCGGCAGTTGCAATAAGGGCTGCTGCAGACTGCCCACCGTTGCGGTTCATGCGCATGTCTAAGGGTGCATCTTCGCGAATAGAAAATCCGCGTTGCGCAGTATCAAATTGATGTGAAGACACGCCTAAGTCGGCAATAATGCCATCGACCTTTGATAGGCCAAGGGCGCGCAAATAGTTTCTTAAAAAAGCAAAGTTGGCCGGTACAAAATGAAAATTTGGGGCTTCCCAAGCATTGTTGCGGGCATCTGGATCTTGATCAAAAACAACGAGCTGTCCGTTTGGGCCCAATTGCTCGAAAATTGCACGAGCATGACCGCCTCCGCCAAAGGTGACATCTACATAAGTACCGTTCGCCTGGAGGTCGAGACCATCCAAACAAGGTTGTAACATGACGGGGATGTGGTAGTCAGTATTAATCTTCATTGTCTAAATCACCCATTACTTCATCCGCTAAATCAGCGAAATCTGCCATGTTGCCTTCGATCATTTCGAAGTACTTAGACTTATCCCAGATTTCAATGCGATCGTTGTAGGCAATCAGCATCAGCTCAGCAACCAATCCTACGCGCTCCATTAGAGCGGAAGGCACCAAAATGCGTCCAGCGTTGTCTAGGGCTACCTGCTTGGCACCCTGATGAAACAACCTGTAAAACATTCGGTTTTTTGGCTTGAACAAGTTCATTTTAGAAAGCTTCTGACTGATGCGCTCCCACTCTGGTAGTGGGAAGAGTGTCAGGCAATCTTCAAAACCCTTGTTGAGCATGAAATCGCGCTGGGAAACAGCAGGCAATTGCTTGCGCAAACCAGATGGAAAGAGGAAGCGCCCCTTCTCATCCATTTTGACCTCAAATTCACCTACTAGTCCTGACATAGCGTTAATAATGGGTAAAATTAGTAGATTCCTACCACTTTTTACCACAGCTGTTTTGTATTGTTGATAACTTCTAACGTACAGAGCGAATAAAGGTTACATATTAACAATTATTAATAGGCTAATAATCTTGTTTTACAGGCTATTAAGCCACATAAGTGGGAATAAGTGGGAACTTTTTCAACAATTTGTTAATATCCGATTTTGAACAGGTGATACACGGCTACTTTTCAACTAAATTTGCACATGCAAAAGAAACAACTCGGCTACCTGCTCATTCCCTTACTCGCCTGCATTTGGGGCAGTTCTTTTATCCTGATGAAGCGCGGCATGTTTACAACCGATGGCGATGTTGTTTTTAGCGCGGCACAAGTTGCGAGTATTCGCATTTTTATAGCCAGCGTGGTTTTCTTACCTCTTCTCCCCAAATTACTTGGCCGACTAGCGCGCAAGAGCGACTTGTTTTTCTTTGCAATTGTAGGTTTGGGCGGAAACCTCATTCCCGCATTTCTATTTACCTACGCCGAACAAACACTAGATTCCGGCATCGCAGGCATCATGAATAGCTTCACTCCTATTTTCACCATTATTGTTGGCGTGCTCTTGTTTCAAACAAAAATCAATTCACAACAAATCATCGGTACACTGATTGGTTTTAGCGGTATTTCTTGGCTGATCATGCTGAGCAGTCCGGTAAATGGTAATTTTCAACTCGCTCCGGCAATGGCCATCCTACTCGCCACGTTATTATACGGATTCAGCTTAAACACCATCAAGCACAAACTCGCTCAATATAACCCCATACAAATTGCCACGGGGGGCTTCAGCATGGCCTTCTTACCCGCTGCATTTTGTTTTTTCTTTTTCGATACCCCGCGCGTTTTTGACCAAAACAACAATGCCCTAGAGAGCTTTTCCTATGTCTTGATACTCGGCCTGATCGGCACCGCATTTGCCGTCATTCTTTTCAATCGGATCATTGCCCAAACCACGGCCTTGGCAGCGAGCACGGTGACCTATTTTATCCCAATTATTGCTGTTGCCATTGGCATATATAATGGCGAAAGCTTTGTTTGGCAGCAGCTGCTCGCTATGCTTGTGATCATTACCGGCGTGCTTTTAGTCAATTTAAAAGGCAGAAAAAGCAACAAATAATAGCAAAAACCGTAAGAAAAGCCGAGTAAATCTTTGGAGGACACGCAGAAAACACTATATTTGCACTCCAATTTTGGATTATTTAACAATTAAATAAAGCTATATGTACGCAATTGTAGAGATAGCAGGGCAGCAATTTAAAGTGCAAAAAGACCAAAAGGTTTTTGTACACCGTCTAGATGCCGAAGCAGGTCAGAAAGTAGAATTTGACCGTGTTTTATTGATCGAAGACGCTGGCAAAGTAACCCTTGGCGCCCCAGCTATAGAAGGTGCTAAAATCACCGCAGAAGTTCTTGACCACGTTAAAGGTGACAAAGTCATCATTTTCAAGAAAAAACGCCGTAAAGGTTACCGTGTTAAAAACGGTCACCGTCAGCAGTTTACTGCAATCACTATCAAAAGTATCAAAGCATAACTTCCTTTTACAGGAACTAAATAAAAGAAACCATGGCACACAAGAAAGGAGTCGGTAGTTCGAAAAACGGTCGCGAATCACATAGCAAGCGCTTAGGTGTTAAAATCTTTGGTGGTCAAGCTGCCATCTCAGGTAACATCATCGTTCGCCAACGTGGCACACAGCATCATCCAGGCAACAACGTAGGTATTGGAAAAGACCACACCTTGTTTGCGCTTACAGATGGTCTTGTCGAATTCCGTAAAAAGAAAGACAATCGTTCATTTGTATCTGTTGTTCCATTTGAAACAACTGAAGCATAATTCAACGAATTCAATTTGAAAAGCTCCTCTCCGGGAGCTTTTTTTATGCCCTTCATTTTCGAAAATCTTGCTTCACCAAGCATATTCAAGATCGAATTTTATCAGATGAAAAGAAAGTGCGCTTCTCAGTTAATTCCTTAATTTTGAACTGACGATTCCTCGAATGAAAAATTTTTTACTCGTACTCCTATCCAGTACCCTACTCATTTTAAGTTTTCCTTATACAGGTAGTTTTACGCCTTTTGTATTTGTAGGCTTAGTTCCTCTTTTCATATTGCGCCAGCAATTTTTAGCCAGTTCTAAAAAGCCATGGAAACTAGGACTTTGGGTCTACCTCTCTTTTCTATTGTGGAATCTCGGAACCACTTGGTGGGTGGCCAATGCATCGGTCAGTGGCGCCATTTTTGCATTTACCATTAACACCCTACTCATGACGCTCGTCTTCGGACTCTGGAGTTTCATTGACCGCAAAATACATACGCGCTACTCCTTTTTCATGCTCATCCCCATATGGCTTCTTTTTGAATTCGGCCACCACCGTTGGGATCTCTCCTGGCCATGGCTCACCATGGGCAACTATTTTTCAGTGCGCACCGGCTGGGTACAGTGGTACGAATGGACGGGCACACTTGGCGGAAGCGCCTGGATCCTCTTGGTCAATATTTTAGTGTTTCGCTTATATCAGGTATACAGAGAAGTAGCCAAAAGAAACCAATATATTTTTACCATTCTAGGCGTTTTGCTCGTGCCAATTGTGATCAGTCAACTGCTGCAAGTATTTGCCATCCCCTCATTACAACCCAAGCAACTCCATGCAGTAATTGTTCAGCCGAATATTGACCCGTACAAAGAGAAATTTACGATATCAGCCACCAACGAAGGCTTTGCTGATTCCATTGTAGCACTAGCTAATCGGCACGTTACGGCCCAGACCGATCTTGTCTTGGCGCCAGAAACAGCGCTGCCTCTATCCTTTCAAGAAGAAAGACTTCATACCTTCGCCTTTGGTCAAAGCCTTGCCGCTCAGGTCCAAAAATGGCCGCATGCCAACTTGCTCATTGGAGCGAGCACCATACGTATTTTTGAGCAAAAACTATCCGTAGCTAGCACCCCTATTCCGAATTCAAGCGAATGGTATGAAAGCTACAATTCATCTGTGTTGCTTACCAAAACAGCCCCGACACAATATGTGCACAAATCCAAATTGGTGCCGGGCGTAGAACTGGTGCCATTTTCTGCTTACCTCCCGTTTCTTTCTGCCATTGCCATTGAAAACGGGGGTTCATCTGGCACTTTGGGTGTAGAAAAGGAGCCTAAAGTAATGGCTATCCAACCCGACGTGGACAAAAATCAAACAAACAAAGAAGCGCAAACCGTTACTTTGGCACCGATCATCTGCTATGAGTCTATTTACGGAGATTTTGTGCGCAGACAAGTACAAAAAGGTGCCCAAGCACTTTGCATACTGACCAACGATGGCTGGTGGGGCAACACTCCAGGCTACAAACAACACTTTTCATTTGCACGCTTGCGCGCCATCGAAAACCGCCGCTGGGTTTTGCGCAGCGCCAATACAGGGACAAGTGGCAGTATAGATCCGAGCGGGAAGATCATCAAAAAAACACCTTATTGGGTCAAAACGGCATTTTCACAAAGCATCCAACTGCGCAGCGACCAAACCTTCTACACCACCTACGGTGATTGGTTGGCGGGTATTTCTATTTCTTGGATTTTACTCTGCTTCAGTATATTTCTTAGGCATCTTGGCAAGAATTCACGTAACTTGCAAGTATGAAGAAGTGTTTTGTTTTGTGGTTAATATTGGTTTTGTGTTTTGATACCCAAGCACAAGTAAACCTAACAAGCTCCACTCTTCCAATTGTAGTCATTGATACCGATGGTTTAGCCATTCAAGACGAACCCAAGATCGATGCCCTCATGGGCATTATCTACAATGGGCCCGGGCAAGTCAATCAGTTAAATGACCCCTTCAATGAATTCGATGGGCAAATTGCGATCGAAAAGCGGGGGTCGTCTTCGGGTGGTTTTCCGCAGGCCTCTTATGGTATAGAAACCCGAGGGCCAGACTCCGTTAATTACAATGTTTCGCTTTTTGATTGGCCTTCAGATAACGACTGGATTTTATACGCTCCCTACACTGACAAAGCGCTTATGCGCAACGTGCTCACCTACAAATTAGGCAATGAGCTTGGCCGTTGGGCACCGCGAACGCAGTTTTGCGAGGTAGTTCTAAATGGTAATTATATCGGTGTATATGTTCTGATGGAGCGCATCAAGACGAACCCTGGCAGAGTCAATATTGATGAACTCAACTACACGGACACCCTAGACAACCACATTACCGGCGGTTACATTGTTAAAGTCGACAAAACAACTGCTGGCGGCGTCATCGCCTGGACTTCCCCTTACACATGCCAAGCGCCCGGAACAGGTCCCATTCGCTTTCAACTCCACGACCCAGCCATTGACACCATTCATCCGCTACAAAAAGCTTATATCCAAGACTACATCACCGACTGGGAAGTAGCGCTCAAGAGCAGCAATTTTACTGATCCCGTTACGGGCTATAAACCTTATATCGATGTCGGTTCATTTATTGACTTCTTTTTGATCAACGAGCTCTCCAAAAACGTCGATGGTTACCGCATCTCCACCTATTTGCACAAGCAACGCTTCAGCGAAGGCGGTAAATTGGTGGCGGGGCCACTTTGGGATTTCAACATCGCTTGGGGAAACTCCAATTATTGCGAAGGCGGTAACACTACAGGTTGGGAAATCAACTTCAATAGTATTTGCGGAGGGAGTGGTGCTTTACAAAATCCATTCTGGTGGAACCGCATGCTGCAAGACCCGCTTTTTGCCAATGAAGTAAAGTGTCGCTGGACCACCTTGCGCCAAAGTACCCTGAGTGATACCGCCTTAACAACCTACATCGATTCAGTTGCCGCTATGCTCAGCGTACCCGCAGCCCGTCATTTCCAAAAATGGCCTATTCTAGGCAACTATGTTTGGCCCAATAATTTTATCGGGCAAAGTTACCAAGCAGAGGTCAATTACCTCAAAACATGGGTCCAGAATAGAACCGCCTGGATGGATGCCAATATGTTTGGGACTTGCAACGTCGGACTCCAAGAAACCAGCCAAACTTCCATTCAAATTTTTCCGAATCCAAATTCCGGAGCAATACAAATTACAGGTCTAGAAGGCTCCGGACAACTCGTCATCCTTGATTTATCTGCAAAGATTATCAAACAACAGATCTATGATTCCAAATCATTGACCATAGATCTCGAACACCTGAATTCAGGAATTTATTTCATTTCAGAACCAACTAAAGGAATTTATGAGAAAATCATTAAACAATAAAGGCGTACTACTTCTTTTAATCGTGTTATTCATCACAACCTTTTCTTGCGTCAAAAAATATCCAGGTCAGGGAGGCACCTCCGCTATTAAAGGAAAGGTAACAGGGCAAGATTTCATTGCCGGAGAAAACGAAGTTCAGCAAATTACATTCACTTCAGGCTCACAAATTGAGCACGGAGATTACTTTCTGCTCAATGAAGTAAAAGATGGCAACAACTATTACATTTATTTCAAAAACCCGACTTGGGTTTCAGCTGCAAACCCAAATATTCAAGGTAGAATTGGCCTAGAGGTTGTCTTTAATTACAGCGATGCCAATACCACAATTGCACAGGCCGTCAAAAACAAAATTGCTGGCTTGGGTGTTTTGAATTTCACCATGGCGCTAGACCAAGATATTTTAACGCTGTCCTACAAAAGTCACCAAGCGATACCAGATCCGGACAACGGCACCACCAATTTTGCATTGGACGTTGCCAATCAAGGCAGTGCCGATTATATAAGCCCAAGTATCCAAAATATGGCAGAAAAAAATGTGTATATCTGTTATGGAGAAAACACCTATGCCAGTGACAACGTCAAAACGAATACTTACGGTGAATTCCAATTTACCAATTTACAGGTGGGCACCTACAAAGTTTATGTGGTCAGTGAAAATCCGCCGATAGATGGCCAGCACATAGAAATAGCGCAAACCATAGAAATCACAAGTAAGGGTACCATTTCTGACCTAGGCACTCTCCATGTCTTTCACTAATGAAAAAGATATTACTCCCCGTCCTTTTGTACAGTCAAGCACTCACAGCCCAAACCGGACTTTGGCTTGATGCAGGTATTTCTAAAAAATGGAATAAAGCACTGCGTTCTTCTTTAGAACTCGGCTATCGTCAAAACACAGGTAAAGGTTTTGACCGACTTTACTTGGACTTGAGTCATTCCGCTGCTCTTTTTGACGGCTTTAAATTAGAAGGTGCCTATCGCTTGGTCCTCAATGAGAAAGGTGATCAATTGCAACTTGCAAGTAACTTGTTTTCAAACCGCTATCAGCTTGGTTTTAATTGCTCCATACTCGATGCTCTTGATATAGGGCCAAAAAGACTTGATCTCTCCTGGAGCTCTACGCAACAATGGGCCACACAAACAGGTAAAGCCACTAGCAGCATTTGGCGCAATAAACTCAGTCTTAGTTACGACATCAAAAATTTTCCACTTACCCCCTTCCTCAGTGCCGAACACTTTTACCGATGGAATGCCAATGTAGTTTACACCCCTACGGAAGTACTCATTAGCGGAGCAACCGTACAATGGCGCTATTTTATTGGTGCTACAATAGAACTACCCAAGCAACACGCCTTGAAATTGCAAGTTGGCTTGAGATCAAGAGCCAGTGGAATACAACCTTTGGTTCGGGCATCTTATCAATACACTTTAAAATAAATCGGGTCAACTTATTTTAGGTTGAGGTAGCTCCAATAAAAAAGGGAGAGTCCGAAAACTCCCCCCTTTCCATCAATCAACATTTTAAATGTTAGTAGCCCGGATTTTGTTGCAAGTTCGGGTTGAGTACGATATCCGAAGTTGGAATTGGGTAAAGATTGTATTTCACGTCAACGTCTCCGCCAACATCAACACCACCTTTAAATGGCCATGGATAGTCAGATCCAGTAAAGAGGCCAAAGCGAATGAGGTCGGTACGACGCGTGCACTCCCAGTTGAGTTCGCGGGCGCGTTCGTCAATGAAATCATTGAGTACTAAAGAGCTGTAGTTGTGACTTGCGTCTCCGTAAGCTCGCTCGCGAATTTTATTCATGTAAGTAAGTGCAGTAGCTTCATCACCTGTGCGGAATTTAGCCTCGGCATACATCAAGAAAACATCAGCTAAACGGAACATCGGGAAATCGACATCGACATGCGCAGATGTTGCGTTGTTAGAGCCATTGAGACCGTCTTTGGTTTTGTTTTTGTACTTTGGATTCGCATACCCTTGTGTAAAGGTGCTCATTGAAGTGATATCGATTTGCTGCCCAGTGGTGTAGAACATCCAGCGAGAATCTTCGGTAGAATCTACGAATTTCTGAACGAGTTGTGGTTTGGCGCGGTTGCCCGCCCATTTACCATTTACACCGTAATCAGCAGCCACCATTGAACCGCCCAAAGCAGAGCAAATCATGAAGGTGGTACCACCCCAAGTTTGTGAGTACAAACCATCGTAAACGATTGGGAAGATGATTTCAGGTGATGTGTTGTTATCGGCTAAAAAGACATCTTGGTAGACGTCGTCAAGCTGAAAGTTATTGGAATTGATTACTTTTTCACAGTAAGTAGCACATTCATTGTAACGAGCAGTACCTGTATATACTTCAGCATTGAGGTACATTTTGGCCATGAGTGCGTGTGCAGCACTGCGAGATGCACGACCATAGGCAACAGTAGTTGCCGGTGTGAGCTCATCTTCAATGGCTTTGATTTCAGACTCGATGTATGCGAATAAATCTGCACGCATGATTTGCTCTGGCGTGAAAGCACCTACGCGGTCTTCTTCTGTTACAAACGGTACATTACCGAATAAATCCATGGCATGGTAGTAAGCCAAGGCACGTAAGAAACGTGCTTCGTTGCGCATTGTGACGATGTTGGCCACCTGAGCAGCTGTAAAGCCGCGCTCGTTGAGTTTTTCATCGCGTGCTTGCCAAATGAACTCGTTGCAAAGTGTGATTTGGTAAAAAATGCGGTAATACATTCCTTTTACCCACACGTTGTCGGCGTTCCATTCTGTTTTGTTCAAATCTGGAATTCCTGGGTCATTCCAGCCGCAAATGGCTTCGTCGGTAGGCAACTCTTGCATGTTCCACAATACGCGAACGTACGCTGAGAAGCCCTCGTCAATTCCGGCGATATCAGCTTGGCCTGCGGGGCCTTGATTACCCGTCATGGACATACCGGAGTACAATTTAGCGAGTACTTTGATGTAGTTGTCAGCATCGCTATATACCGCCTCAGCGTTGAGACCATATTTAGGCGATTGATTTAAGTTTTTGCCACAAGCACCCAATAAAAGTGCGCTGGCAATAAAGGTATAAGCTACTAATCTTTTCATGGTTCAAAAATTAGAAATCAAATGTTAAGTTAACTGAATACACGCGTGGACGTGGGTAGAAATTGTTGTCGATGCCACCACCAATTTCTGGGTCTTGACCAGAATATTTGGTGAGAACAAGCGCATTTTGCACAACAAAACTTGCATTGAGGCCCACCTTTTCTTTTGCAAAACCGAGTTTGCCAAAGTTGTAGCCAACGTTGATGAAGTCTAAGCGCAAGAAATTAGCTTGCTCAAGGTAGTGATCACTCATTAACTGGCTTGCTGTAACGCGCTGTACTTCGTCTTGGTAGTACAAAGAGCTGATGTTATTGAGGTATTTTTTAGTTCCGTCGATGGTTTGGAACACTGCACTGTTTGAGTGGATGTTGTTGTAAATGGTAGCACCTAATTCAGCACGGGCAGAGAGGCCAGCGTACCATTTTTTATACTGGAAATTAAGCGCTGTTCCGAAGAACATTTTTGGTGCGGCCTGACCAGCGTAGTAGCGGTCTTTCACGTTAATGATGCCATCGCCGTTTCTATCAACAAATGCGTTGGTGTCTTTCCATTTGTCTGCGGCGGTCACTTGACCATCGCCGTTCATGTCGATTTCAGCTAAAGAACCAACTTCAATGACACGACCTTGTGAATCGTATTGTTGCTCCAATACGAAGAATGTGTAAGTTGGGTAGCCAACTTGATGCGCTTGGATGGTGTTTCCAATACCGCCACCAATACCACCAATCAAAACACCAGGTGAAGTCGTATCGACTACTTGTGATAATTTAACTACGGTGTTCACGTTGTAAGTACCATTGATTGTCCAGTCTAGGCGCATGTCTTTTTTAGCGATCAAACCTGTACTGAGTGATACCTCAACACCGCGGTTTTGCATCGCACCCACATTGGTAAGGATTTCGTTGGTGAAGTTTGTTCCGGCAGGAACAGGAACAGTCGCGAGCAGATCGCGGGTGTCTTTTTGATAAACATCCACGCTTCCAGAGATACGGTCGTTTTTAAAGCCGAAATCCAAACCGATGTTGTAAGAAGTTGTGGTTTCCCATTTGAGGCCAGCATCAAAACCTGCTGGACGCAATACTTGGTAGTACTGTCCGCCAAAAGCGTACTGTGCTGTTGTTGCACCTTGGAAATAGTTACCGATGTAGGCGTAGTCACCGATACCGTCTTGCTGACCAGTGATACCCCAACCAGCGCGGAGTTTCAACATGTTGATGACTGTGCTCTTCTTCAAGAAATCTTCTTCTGAAATGAGCCATGCAGCAGAAGCGGCAGGGAATATACCCCAACGAGTTTCTGGGCTAAAGCGAGAAGAACCATCGCGACGTACAGAAAGGTTTACAACATATTTGCCAGCGTAGTTATAAATGGCACGTCCGTAGTAAGAAATGAGCACGTTGCGAGTGTAGAAAGGAAATGCAGCCTCTGGTGCAATAACGCTATCCTGCGCTTCGTTCAAGGTTGGATTATTTGGGCTATAGGTATCCCAATCTTGGTAAGAGTAACCAGCAACCATTTCTAGTGTTTGTTTCTCCCACTTGGTACCAGAATTGTAGCTCAAGTAAGATTCAAAAAGTTTGTTGGTTTTGGTCGTGCGGTAGTTTGAATAACGCCCTTGTGTGTAAAAACCAGCAGCTGAAGAAGCAGGAGTAATGGTATAGCCTGTACCTTCTGAGTAGTCGCCACCAACGTTAACGGTTGCTTTCAAGGAAGGTAAAGAAGGCAAATGATAAGAAATTTTAGCATTTGCAATAGCACGGTTCACTTTACTTTGGTCTGTAGACTGCTCGATCAAGCCAAGTGGGTTGCGCGCAGAAAGTGTATTTGGTTTGTTGTTGTCAATCCATTCGAAATAACCTCCGTAAGCTTCGTTTCCTGAATAAACCGGTTGCGTAGGGTCAAAAAATGCTGCGCCAAGTGCGCCGCGGTTGGCAAAGAAAGAAGCGGTTTGAATGTATTTCATGTTGGCTTCAATTTGCAATGTTTTGTCTAACAGGCTCGGATTCATATTTAAGCCTACAGTTGTGCGTGCAAATTGATCTCTTTTTAGGATTCCGTTGTCCATACGGTTACCTATTGATAAACGGTAAGGGAAGTTTTTGATACCACCAGTAATCGAAACGTTGTTGTCGGTAACTACTGCGGTGCGGAATACTTGTTTTTGCCAATCTGTGCTGGAATCGCCAAGTAATGCTTTTTGAGCGGTAGTACCATTGGCATTAACAAGATTGCGAAGAGAGTCTGCGCTGAGTACATCGAAATATTTTGCGATGGTAGAAACAGAAGTTTTGGAGTCCAATACTACTTTGACATCGTTAGAAGAAGAACCGCGTTTGGTTGTAATGAGGATGACACCGTTGGCAGCTCTCGAACCATAAATAGCGGTAGCAGAAGCGTCTTTCAAGACAACAAATGAAGCGATATCATTTGGGTTGATCAATGACAATGGATTGGCAGCACCTGCAATACCTCCGTTGTCAAGCGGAACACCGTCGACAACAATAAGGGGGTCGTTAGAGGCATTGATAGAAGTTCCACCTCGGAGGCGAAGCGTGCTTCCAGAACCAGGAGCACCATCGTTGGAAGTTACTTTTAAACCAGCAACTTTACCCATAACGAGTTGCTCTGGCGAAGCAAGTGAACCTTGCACAAAGTTTTTCTCGTTGATAATGGTAGCAGAGCCCGTGAGATCTTTGGTGCGTTGCGTACCGTAACCAATCACAACGACATCTCCTACATCTTGCGTTCTAGACGCAAATTGGAAGTCATTGGTCGTCATTTGGTTGGCAACAACGGTTACCTGATCAGTTTGAGGATTGAAACCCATGAACTTATAAATGACATTGTAAGTTCCAGCCTTGAGGCCTGTGATTTCGTAAAAGCCTTTGTCGTTGGACACAGCGCCCTTGCCCTGACCTTCCACCAATACCGAGGCATTAAATAGTGGCTGACCAGCTCCGTCTGTGATGATTCCTCGAATTCCGGTCTGGGCTATGGCCACTACCGACATTCCAAAAAACATCAAGAAGGCAAAAAAACTTGTAGTAGTTTGTTTTTGCATAGTTCTTATTTTAGCGTTAATAACAGATTAATCATCCAAATATATTCGATTTTTTGTTAATGTCAAGTTGACACAAAGAAAAGTTTTTCACCATTTCAACTCCACTAAGCAGGAATTTTGAGCAATTCGCAATTTCGGGGACTTACTCAAACGCAAGGTACTTGATTTCTTATCGAAATCAAATTTGACCTTTTCCCCGTTGACATAAACTTCTTTTGGAGCACTCGGCGCATGGATCAAAAGTGAAAAATGAAAATATTTTTCCCAAACCTTTTCACCAATTTCAGCTTTAAACTGAAGCTTGCAAACTGCATTTTGCGTTGATGCTTGACACCATAATTTTTTAGACAAACCATTTGCCGCTGCATCAAAAGAAGCACCGTCATCTTCATACCATACAAACTCATTCAATGTATCTTTGGACTTAGGGTCGAGATAAACGTGTAAAACCACTGCGGTATCTCTGTATTGTTCAGTGCTTTGCACGACGGTTGTCATTGGAATAAAAGCGCCCGCTCTCACAAAAACTGGAATCTGCTGAAGCGTCTTTGGCGTTTCAACAATTTGGAATTCATGCGGACCTTTTTTGGATGCTGCAGAATAGACTAATTTTCCTGAATGAAAATTGAACCAAGAAGAGCCAACAGGGAGCGACGTCTTGTAAACTGATTCTTTACTCAAATTCATAGAATCAGTAATGGCATGAACTAAAAATGCACTTCCCCACATATACGTTTCACTCTCCGTAAAAGACCATTTGGCTTGCGGAAACTCCATAAAAATAGGTCTCATCAAGGGCGTTCCTTTTTGATGATTTTCAAAAGCCAAGCTATAGTTATAGGGCAACAACTGGTAACGGAGTTCTATTGCCGCCTTTGCGAGTGCTTTGGTTTTTGCATCCTTAAACACTGCCTCACTGGCTACTTCTTGTTGGGCATGTGGCCTAAAGACAGGTTGAAAAACGCCATATTGCAACCAACGTACATACAATTCTGGATCGTCATTAGCCCCAGCAAAACCACCTAAATCAGAATGCATATAGGCCATTCCTTGCAAACCCATTTGCAGCGAAATTTCCATTTGAGATTTGAGCCCACCCCATGTGCGGTTGACGTCACCGGACCATGGCACCATGCCGTAGCGTTGCGAGCCCGAGTAACCAGCGCGCATCAAGATGAAAGGACGTTCTGTCGGAAAATCTTTGCGGTAGCCTTCGTATACCAACCTTGCCCAATCGTGGCCATAAATGTTGTGTACTTCGTCGGCCCATTGATCGCCATGTTTGAGTTTGGCTGGGTGCACTTCTGGTTCGCCTAAATCGCCCCAAAAACCCGCAACACCATAACCATGCAAATTCTTATAGATATCCCAAAACCAAGTTCTTGCTGCTGGTTTATATAAGTCAATCAAGCCTGTGTTGCCAAAATAAAAATCGTAACGATAAGAATTACCCAAAGTATCGGTGCCGAGCAATTTGTAGCGATCAGCTTCGGACCACTTTTTAGAGGTCGTCAATACGAACGGTTCGGTGATCAAAATGGTCTTGACATTCTCACCTCTAAAATCTGCAATCATTTGTTCTGCATTGGGAAACGAATCTTTAAAAAATTCAAAATTTCCGAGCGTTCCTTGAATGTCTTTACCAAACCAGTAGAGGTCAAAAACAATCGCATCCAACGGAATTTGTTCTTTTTTAAATGCTGCTACTACTTCTTGAGCTTCTGTTTGAGAATGGTAACCAAAGCGACTAGCAAAATTCCCGAGTGTCCAGCGAGCTGGCATAGGTTGGCGACCTAACAACTGCGTCATATTCTCGCTTAGATTGTGCCAGTCATTGGCCGCAATGATTTGATAGCGCATGGGCCCGCCAATGACTTCATAAGTTAGTTTATCCTCTTTCTTTGAATCTAAATCCAAAAAGCCAATTTGTGGATTGTCAAAATGAATGGCGTAACATTGGTCAGAAATGACAATGGGCATTGTAAAATTCATGAGCTCTGAGTGGGTCTCGTAACCGTAGTGCGCGCGATTGTAGAGCTGCAAACGGTAACCCCTGCGGTTCATGCCAAGTGCACGTGCGCCGGCTCCCATTAATTGCTCCTCTTTTTTGATATTGAATTCTATTCTTGGTGTTTCATTGAAATAATAACCCCGCGCCTCTGAAGTAAGTAATTGGTCTTTGTAATAAAACAAAAGTTCAAATTGAGGGCTCGTCCTGACCTCTATATGAAAATCACCATTTTCAATATTAAAAAATTCATAAGGCAATTTAGAGTCAGAGACGATGGAGTAAAGAAAAGGCTTTGATTTTGTGGGAAGAACTACCGCATGAGATGCGGCTAATGTGGTGGTATCACCTTTTGGTATAAAACTTACTTCAAGGATTTGATCGCTGTAGGCGGCTAGAAGGTATTTGCCGTCACTCACTTGAATTTCGCAACCATATTCAGAAAACTGATGCGATATATATTGTCTTGTTGGGTTTTGCGCAAGCGTGCTCAGGCTAAATACGAATGCAAGAAGGAAGCTTATATATTTGAACATAATTAATGACTTAATTTGATAATGTAGGATGTTTTTGCCGGAATATTTCCGTTAGGTACTTCAAAATCAAAGGTTTGGTTGTTCAGCACATCTTTTCCTTTTTCAAATCCATGCAAACCCTCTGCAAAACGAGACCAAGAAAGTGTTTGATCTTTGGTTGAATTATTGATCACCACCATAATGACCTCTGCAGGTTGCCCCATTTCTTTTACGGGCTCCAGGTAGCGGAAATACACATATACATTGTTTTGTGGCACATATTGCAACAGCTTTCCTTCATGGATGACCTTTTGGGCTTTTCGCCAATTCAATAAAGATTTGGTAAACTGAAAGTATGCTTCTTCTTCGGGTGTTCTTCCCGTTTGATACGCCCTACATTTGGCGTCTTCATTACTGCAAAATGCAGTGTGCTGATCTGCAGCCCAGCCGCCAGGAAAATCTCTGCGGATATCGGCATCGCCTAAATCCTTGTTCCCTTTCATGCCGATTTCTGTGCCATAATAAAGCTGCGGAATGCCGCGGGTGGTGGCTAGCAAGGTGAGGGCTAACTTGTAGTCGGCAATTTCGGGGTAGAGTTCATTAAAGCGCTGGGTGTCGTGGTTTTCAAGAAAAACCAATAAATTTTGTGTATTGGCGTATAAATAATCTTGCGTAAAATTCTCATAAAAACGAATCATGCCTCTGTCCCAACCTTGGTCTTGCTCTTTCCAAGCTTGCATCATGGCATCGTGCAAAGTAAAATCCATCACCGAAGGCAAATAACTGTTGTAATTTTGAAGTGCACCGATAGGGCTGTCTTTTTGCCAATATGACATCTGCGCTTGATCGTGCATCCAAACTTCACCGACAATATTCAAATTAGGATATTCGTCCAAAATCGCTTTTGTCCAGCGTGCAATGGCGTCTTTATCGTTGTAAGGATAGGTATCGACACGCAAGCCATCCAATTGGGCGTATTCGAGCCACCAAATGGTATTTTGAATAAGGTAAGTGAGCAACAATGGATTTTGTTGGTTCATGTCAGGCATGGTGGTGTCAAACCAACCATCTGCAGAACCCGAATGATCACTTTGAGCAGCATGTGGGTCAAATTGCGTAGACAAGCGGTAATTGGAGCGCGTAAATTGATCAAACTGATGGATCCAGCTTGCTGTTGGCAGATCTTGGATCATCCAGTGTTTGCTCGACCAATGGTTGGTTACTTCGTCTTTGATGACCTTCAAACCCTGACGATGTGCTTCCAAGACCATTTCCTTGTACCAAGTATTATTGCCATAACGCGGGTCAATTTTATACAAATCGGATTGCGCATAGCCGTGATATGAATAAGTTGGTTCGTTGTCCTCGAGCATAGGCGTAGTCCAGATGGTAGTGGCGCCCAATTCTTTGATGTAACTCAGACGTTGTATAATACCCATGATGTCGCCACCGTGTCTACCACCTGGATTCGAACGATCAGTGGCTTCTTTGGTATCAGGATGCTTGTCTAAGCCCTCGTTGGCATTGGCAAAACGGTCTGGCATTAACAAATACATCACATCTGAACTATTGAAACTCTGGCGATACTTGCTATTTTCAATGCGTTCTTCTAGCTTGAAATCATGGCTAGCGACGACTTTCTTTTTATCCATGAGTCTGATTGGATACGTGCCTGCTACTTTATCTTTGGTCTCTAGCGTAACGAAAATATAGTTCGGGTTCTCGGTGCGGATTTCATCCAAAATTTGAAGGCCTGACACCTCCACTTTATACTTTGCGATTTCTTGCCCGTGCAGCAATACTTGCACTTGATGGTGCTCCATTCCTACCCACCAGTTCGCTGGTTCTACATGTTTGAATACTTGCGTGTAAGCTAAGGAAGTTAAAAGAAGACAAAGGGCGAGGTTAATCCATTTCATAAACACGTTGTTGGGTTCCATTTTCAAAGTTCAAAATTTTAATGCAATTTTTGGTGTTTGGGTCAATTTCTCTACCCAAAATGTCGGTCACCAAAAGTAATTTAACATTCGTTGCTGGATTTTCATCTAAACCAATTGTACAAGGATTTGGCAAGGCCTGAAAAGCACTCAATTGCGAAAGTGCGCTTGTTTTACGGTTTTGCAAATACGGCACAAGGCCCGATTTGACATGTGCGCCCCAGGTTAATTGCAGTGCATTGATAAAATCTTGATCGGAAAATCCATAGTCTAAACCCTTATAGTCGTCATCCAATGCAGCTGGTGTGATCAGTGCTTGTTGGGCCTCGAGCTGTGTTTGGAGGTTACTCACGTTCCAAATATTGGAAAGGATGTCATTGAGGTGAAAAGTAAAGCGGTCTCTAAAATAGGGAACAGCCAATAATTTGGAGTAAAGCGGTCTGCTTTGATTACCCGGTGACCACGAATAGACATTGCGCAGCGCCCAATTGATATTGAACCAGTCGATACCAAAAGTATTGTCCAAATCGTAAGACAAGTACACCATTTTGCCGTCGCTTTCGCGCTGATATAAGTAATAATTATTCTTGTTGTAGGCATAGCCATCCCATTGCCCCGTCAAAATTTCCATGGCTATATTTCGCAAAAATAAATCGACATCTAAAACCTCTTGTATCGCACATGCAAAGCTACCCGACGGCGTGTTGTTAAGTACATCGACAAAATGAATTAAAGCAGTATAATCATTACTGTCTTTATTGGTTTTGAGTTCATAAACTTGCTCGTAATTTGTTGGATTAGAGCCCCACCAAGTGAGATCAGCTCCATAGGCACATTTCCAAAGATTGCCATTGGCCTGCCCTGGAAATCTCGAATCGAGAAATTCGTCGTCAAGATGCTCTAAATTGATGTACAAGCCTTTGTATTCGTTATTCACGAAAAGCTTCACGTAGCTGGTTCGCGCAGCAGGTAAGCCTGCTGACCTGAGTAGTTGCTGCGCAAGAAAAGTGCGCATAATAGACACATCGTTGTGCTCGCCATTTAAATTCAGTTCTTCCAGACCTTGAAACTTTTGTCCGGGAACAAAGCGGTTGAAATCGACTTTAAAGGATTTTTTTTGCGAGGCCAATGAAGTGTTTCCTCTTGCTCTAAAACCGATGCTATCCGTCGTGACGTTTAAAGCCGAACTTTGATAACTAACCGTAGCCATGAATTCATGGGCGCTATACAAACTGTCGCCGAGCAGTAAACTCAGAGAGTCTGGATGAATGTCTACGTATACGCTCGCAACCTCGCTTTGAAGAAAAGCTAAATTATAGGGTGGTTGAGGTATTTGGGCATAAAAAACGGAAAGCCCAAACCAAAATGCAAGAAAAGAACAGCAGATTTTTTGCATCAAATCCGGCTTAATCTACTTTTACAAATCCTTCATTGGCCATGGCAGAACCTACCTTTACCAAGAAGTGATAATTGCCTGAAGAAAGCTCATTGACACTTAATTGAATGTCGTTTTTCCCAACGGAGGTACTTCCTTTCTTTTGCAGTGCAATTTGCCCAGCCTCGTTCAATAGCAAAATGGTGTAGGGTTCTATGGCATTTGACAGAAAACTAATGGTTGCTATTTGCGCTGCAGGATTTGGGAATATTTTCAACTCAAATGTTGAATTCAGTACTTCTTCTATTGAAACAGGTGCATCGGTGATCTGAGGCTGAGCCAATTTAACGTCGGTGTAGATGCGGTATTCACCCGCATTGAGGCTAATTGGTGCCAGCGCATTCGTTACATTGATGCTATCTCCCGTAAAATACTCATACCACCATCCGCCGTGCTGAAAAGCAGGAATGACACTTTGTGTACTGACGGCAAAGTTGGCCATAGACACCCCATTCATGCTCGAGTGGCTCATGGTCATTCTTTTGGCAGCACCAGTTAGGTTGTATTGGAAGTTGAGCGAGCGGAAAGTTTCGTAGTTATTGCGCAAGGCAAGTGTGGCGGCATAAACATCGTAAAGCTGGCGACGACGCGCTTGTGTGTAGTAGTTCCATAAAATGGGCTTATTACAAACGCGGCAAGGGTTATCTATCGAGATATCGTATCCTAACTCTTGGAACTGCCAAAGCATTTTGGGACCCGGTTGCGTCAATAACATGACAGCCAAACCTTGCGCACGGCCAAGAGCAGTGTACAAATTGCGCGCGTTATGTGTGGCATTGGTGTTGTTTCCGTAAGTAAGCGCCTCAAACATGGTGCGCTCTTCGTCGTGGCTTTCGGCATAAGAAACCAAATGCGGGACAGCCCAACCTCTGTTGGTGTAAATACCCGAACTGATGTTACTTGAATTTGTGAAACCCATAAGTGCTTGCTGATACCCGTAGGTCACGTTGCCCCAGAGCATCATGCCGTGGTCGGCTAATTGTTCTTCTTCAGCGTTGTCGCACCAGTGTTCTAAAATCACATATGCATTGGGTTTATATGTCCAGATTTCATCGGCCATTCTTTTGAGAATATTGATCCGTTCCAAACTGTAGGAATTTCCGTTATTGACAAACCCTTTAGTGTAATCAAAGCGGAATCCGTCTATATTGTAGGTCTCGACCCAATAGCGGTTGACTTGATCGATATAGTTTTGGGTCGCCAAGCGCATGTGGTCAAAATCATAGCCCCAACAATATGGTTCGTGTGGGCAAATGGCATTGAACCAAGGGCTATTAGCTGCAGGGCGCGCATTTGCAGCATCCCAATACATATTGACCATTGGGTTTTGACCAAAAGCGTGGTTGAGTACCATATCGACAATGACGGCAATGCCGCGGCCGTGGCAAGAATCGACAAACTCCTTGAATTTTTCTGGGGTACCGTAATATTTATCTAGTGCCATATGAAACGAAGGGTTGTAACCCCAACTCTCATTGTTTTCAAACTCTCCTGGAGGCATGAGTTCAATGGCGTTGATTCCTAATTTGTCTAAATAATCAAGTGTGTCTATGAGCGTTTGGTAATTTCTTTTGGCAACAAAATCGCGAACGAGTAACTCGTAAATCACTAGATCTTTTTTCTCAGGAGCTGTAAAGTTGGTTGTAGACCAAGTGTAGGGCGTAGCTGCCGTTTGCAATACCGTTACAAAACCAGTTGTTTGGCCCGTTGGATACGGATGCGGGTTCGGATACGTTTGGGCATTGATGCTGTTGTCGTTGTTCGGGTCCAAAACAAGAGGGCTCATGGGGTCGGCAAAGCGCATACTGCCATCGATGAAATATTGATAGCCGTATTTTTGACCGGGTGTGAGTCCTGTAATTTCTAACCACCAAGTTTGATTGTTGGTGGAAAGATTCATATGATAGTTGGTCGTTGGCGTCCAGTTATTGAAGTCGCCGATGACATAAATGTGTTCTTTTTGAGGTGCAAATAATTGCAAAACAACTGTTGTGTCGTTGATGTTATTGATGCCATTTTGTAAATTGGCATAACTTGGGTCTTGCGGAACCACCAATGGGTTCACGGTATAATAAGTTGAGTCGATGACTTGTGTTGTGCCGTTGTCGGCAATGAATTCGAGTAGGTGTGTTCCGGCTGAGGTAGCCGTAAGGTTGTAATTGAGTTGGGTTGAATTCGCAAGGGTTTGTAATACCTGGCCATCTTCCTTAAGCGTAAGCGTTGCCACTTGATTTGAAGCCGCAGCAATAGAAAATTGTTCATTCACATCTAGAATCGCACCCGCGTTCGGATGAAAAAATTGCGCCAATAAGCCAGCATTCAAAGGGTAGATGTCGTAATAGATATCACTGCCATCTGCCGAGCGGCCTATAACTGTACCGGCTGCATTTCTAAATACAAAAGCAAACTTTAAAACATTGGTGCCCGCAGGAAAGCCATAATACTGATCGATATCTATGGTAATGGTGTGTTTGTTGTTGCCAATATTGGTCATGGCAACTTCGGGGTCTACGGTTCCCCAGTTGCCTTGTACAAATTGCCAATTGGTTGGCGATGTACTTGCCGAAGTAATGAGTCCGGCGTGGGCATAGATTTGGTTTTGGCCTACCAACGCGGCATTTCCTTGTGTGGCATCATACGTGATGGTCACTACATCGTTTACCGTTGGAAATGCAGGATTCACTTCTAAGATTTGTGCATGCACAAAACCGTTGAGGATCATCAAAACAATAGATAAAAGAAGTTGTATTTTCATCACAAAGAAATTTATAATTTGGTTAATTCAAGACCAAAAAAGCCCGGGTGAAACTCACCCAGGCTTTTGAAATCATTTTATTGAAGCTTATTGCTTGATCAATTTACCAGTAGCAACTTTGTCACCAGCAATAACGTTGTAGATGTAAGAACCAGCCTGCAATGCAGTTGTGTTCATTTCTACTGTTGTAGTAGCAGAAGTAGCAACAGTTGTAGTAGCTACAGCTTTACCAGCAAGATCAAAGATTGTTACAGTTGCAACAGCAGCGTTGTTTGCTTCGAATGTGAAGTTTACAACATCAGTTGCAGGGTTTGGCGCTACAGTAAGGTTAGCAATTGCGTTTTCAGCAACTGATACACCACATGCAGTACAAGCATCCCAAACGTAACATACAGTACCTGGCATCAAAGTGTAAGTACGGTTGATGTTACCACCACCATCGTCAACACCACATGAATCAACTGCGATTGTGTTAGCAGCGTCAGTACCTTCGTTAGCACCCCAGTCACCGTTTACGAACTTGTAGAATTGAGTAGCACCCAAAGAAGCAACAGGATAAGTAACTGTAATTGCCCATACGTTGTTGCCTTCGTCTGTCATTGCGGAGTTTGCATCTGCAGGAGACCAGTTTGCAACAGCACCAGCAGCTACAGTAGCACCGTTGTCTGTAAAGTTACCACCAACGCGGATACCGTTTGCAGCCAATGTGTTTGATGCAAGGTAGTTTGTAACGTCTACTTTGTAAGTTACGTCAAAGCTAGTTTGGAAGCTATACATACCAGTTGTACGGTTGAAGATGACCATGTAAGTACCAGCAGCAACTGGAATGTTTGGACCATCTTGTACACCTACACCAGCAGGAAAGTCAGCTGCACCCCAGTTGATCGCCCAAGCGTCGTCTTGACGGAATTTAGCCTCACCTGCAACGCAAGTAACGATTGCACCGTACATTTCACCATCTAAAGTGATCATGTCTACGTCTGCAGACCAGTCAAACGGTGGAACCGCAGAACCGATGATACCTACCGCAGGGAATTGTGCGAAGGCAGATGCTCCTAAAACAAGAGCCGTTAAAAGTGTAAAAATTTTCTTCATACTTAATTAATTAATAGGTTAATAATACTTAGTGTCAGATTGACAAGTTCAAAAATATAAAAATATTTCTTAATCCCATAAATTCAACATTAAATTAGCTGTCTTTAATGTAAAAAAAAACTACCGATTCAGTAGTGCCATGGGCCATTGTAAATCAGGTTGCTATTCAATTCTAAAGTTAAATCTGGCTCCCCTTCAAAGATGCCATAAACACTCGAGCCACTTCCAGACATTGCCGCGTAGGAAGCACCCGCATGATAAAGTGCATTTTTCAAGTCCTCAATTAATGGATAGGCTTTGAAAACTGAGCGTTCAAAATCATTATGAAGCCCATTTAACCCTTGAGTTTGAAATTGATCCAATAAGGATGGCCGCCCATTTTCTGGCTGAACACCTGCATATGCAGCTTGTGTGGAGACATGGATGTGTGGATTGCAGAGCACTAAATAAACAGGTTTTCCGAGGGGTTCTAATTTGGTCAATATTTCTCCCCTCCCCTTTGCAAGTTGCAAACCTCCAGCGATAAAGAAGGGGCAATCGCTCCCTAATTGAGCGGCAAAATCTTCCAATTCAGCACTTGAAAAACCTAAATCGAACAGCGCGTTCACCCCTGATAGCGTATAACTTGCATCGGCAGAACCACCTCCTAATCCAGCCCCGACCGGAATTTGCTTGCGCAAATGAATCTGCAATTTTGGAAATGCTCTGTGTTCGCGAAGTAAGTTAA